>Ga0209172_10000113_pt1 | contig 241816 bp, 221 predicted proteins | sample LarsenN4metaG_FD_184113 | JGI IMG/M metagenome (GOLD analysis project Ga0209172, IMG submission 184113) | Hot spring sediment bacterial and archeal communities from British Columbia, Canada, to study Microbial Dark Matter (Phase II) - Larsen... ...
AACCCGCCCCCTTCACCCCCTCGCGGGGGTTCTTACCTGCTCGCTGCGCTCGAATATGAGGGGCGGCAACCAATTCGCCCGCAGCGGTTTGCGCCTTGCGGCGCGTGCCGCGTTTGCTCGGGGACGGTCCTTCGCAAACGCTGCCGTATCCAAAACTGTTACTGCTTCTGCACCGGCGCAGCGGCTTCCTTCGCCGGCTTCGCCTGCTTTTTCGACGGCGCCAGCACCATGATCAGCTGGCGGCCTTCCATTTTCGGAAACTGCTCCACCACGGCCCGGTCGGCAAGTTCGGTGCGAATGCGTTCCAGCATCCGCATGCCGATTTCCTGGTGAGCCATCTCCCGGCCGCGAAAGCGCAGCGTGATCTTCGCCTTGTCGCCTTCGCCGAGAAATTTGACCACGTTGCGCATCTTGATCTGGTAGTCGTTCTCGTCCGTGCCGGGACGGAACTTGATTTCCTTGACCTCGACGATCTTCTGTTTCTTCTTGGCCTCCGCGGCGCGCTTCGCTTCCTGATACTTGAACTTGCCGAAATCCATCAGACGGCAGACCGGCGGAGTGGCCATCGGCGCGATCTCGACCAGATCGACGCCGGCCTCTTCCGCCAATTGCAGCGCCTGACGAACGGACATGATGCCAAGCTGCTCACCGTCGGCCCCGATCAAGCGTATCTCGGGGGCTGTGATTTCTTCGTTGACGCGCTGCGTCTTTTCCTGGGCGATGGTGCAAGTCTCCTAAAAAATCCGAAAATCAGGCCGCCCGGCCTTTGCTGCGGATCTCCCGCTGCAGACGCTCTATCAACTGATCGGGGGACATCTGCCCGAGATCCTGATTGCCTCGAGCACGCAAGGCGACCAACCCGGCGGCCTTTTCCTTGTCGCCGACGACGACGAGATAAGGCCGCTTCAACAAGCTGTGTTCGCGGATTTTATAGTTGATTTTTTCGCCGCGCAAATCGCAATCGACGCGCAAACCCGCACTACGCAGCTTTTGCGCCACATCGGCCGCGTAATCCGCCTGCCCTTCCGAGATGTTCATCACCACTGCCTGCACCGGCGAGAGCCACAGCGGCAGCGCACCGGCATGATGCTCGATGAGAATGCCGGCGAAGCGCTCCAGCGAGCCGAACAGCGCGCGATGCAGCATCACCGGGCGGCGGTGCGTGTTGTCGGCCGCCACATAGTGGATGTCGAAGCGCTCCGGCAGGTTCATGTCGACCTGCAAGGTGCCGCACTGCCAGTCGCGGCCGATCGCGTCGCGCAGCACGAATTCGAGTTTCGGGCCGTAGAACGCGCCTTCGCCCGGGAACAGCTCGTAACTCATACCCATGTGCTCGAGCGCGTTCGCCAGCGCCGTCTCGAGTTTGTCCCAGGTCTCGTCCGAGCCGATACGCTTCTCGGGCCGGGTCGAGAGCTTGATGCGTACCTCGGTGAAACCGAAGTCCTTGTAGATGTCGAGGATCAGCGCGACCACGTCCTTGCACTCTTGCTCCATCTGCTCTTCGGTGCAGAAGATGTGCGCGTCGTCCTGGGTGAAATGGCGCACGCGCAGCAGGCCGTGCAGCGCGCCGGAAGGCTCGTAGCGATGCACCTTGCCGAATTCGGCCATGCGCAGCGGCAGATCGCGGTAGCTCTTCACACCCTGCTTGAAGAGCAGCATGCCGCCCGGGCAGTTCATCGGCTTCAACGCAAACACGCGCTCGTCCTCGGTCTGCGTCGTGAACATGTGCTCGCGGTAGTTGAACCAGTGGCCGGAGATTTCCCACAGGCTGCGATCCATCACGTCCGGCGTATTCACCTCGACATAGCCGGCGGCTTCCTGGCGCGCGCGCATGTAGCCGATCAAATCCTGGAACAGCCGCCAGCCATGCGGATGCCAGAACACCGCGCCGGGCGCCTCTTCCTGAAAGTGGAACAGGTCGAGCATTGCCCCGAGCTTGCGGTGGTCGCGCTTCTCGGCTTCTTCGAGCATCGTCAAATAGGCGTCGAGTTCCTGCCTGGTCGCCCAGGCGGTGCCATAGACGCGCTGCAGCTGTTCGTTCTTCGCGTCGCCGCGCCAGTAGGCGCCGGCCACCTTCATCAGCTTGAAGTGCTTCAGTTTGCCGGTCGAGGGGACGTGCGGGCCGCGGCACAGATCGACGAAATCGCCCTCGCGGTAGAGCGACACTTCCTCGCCGGCGGGAATCGCGGCGATCAGTTCCGCCTTGTAGTGCTCACCGATCGACTTGAAGAAGGCGATCGCCTCGTCACGCGGCCAGACTTCGCGCGTCACGGGCAGGTCCTTCTTGGCGAGTTCCACCATGCGCTTTTCGATCGCGGCGAGATCCTCGGGCGTCAGCGGCCGGCAGGCGAAGTCGTAATAGAAGCCGTTTTCGATCACCGGCCCGATCGTCACCTGCGCTTCGGGGATCAGCTCCTTGAGCGCATAGGCGAGCAGATGGGCGGTCGAGTGGCGGATGATCTCGAGGCCTTCCGGGTCCTTGTCGGTGATGATGGCAAGCTTCCCATCCTGCTCGATGCGATACGAGGTATCGACCAGCTTGCCGTCGACCTTGCCTGCCAGCGCGGCCTTGGCGAGTCCCGCGCCGATCGAGGCCGCCACTTCGGCCACGGTGGGCGGCTGCGCATAGCTGCGTTGCGAACCGTCGGGAAGGGTGATGACCGGCATGTCTTGGCTCCAGAAACGAGAAAGGGTGCCGGATCGCTCAGGCACCCCCTCGGATGTTCGTTGGCGGAGTGGACGGGACTCGAACCCGCGACCCCCGGCGTGACAGGCCGGTATTCTAACCGACTGAACTACCACTCCGCGTCGGTTTCTCGGTGAATCGAGACGCGCATTCTAACAAAATCTGCCATTTCGCCAAGCGCTTTTTCAAATTTTGAAAAATCGGCTCTGGCGGAGCGGCACACCGCCCGCGCTTCCGGCCTCAAACCTTCGCCGGCCGCTTGGCCAGCTTGCGCTGCAAGGTGCGCCGGTGCATCTTCAGGGCGCGCGCAGTGGCGGAGATGTTGCCGTCGTGCTCGTGCAGGACGCGCTGGATGTGTTCCCACTCGAGCCGGCTGACGGAGAGCGGATCGCTGGGGACTTCGACGGACGGGACTGGCTTGTCCTGTCCCGTTTCGAATGCCGCGATGAGCGCCTCGACCTCGACGGGCTTGGCGAAGTACTGGACGGCGCCGAGCTTGACGGCCTCCACCGCCGTGGCGATGCTGGCATAACCGGTCAATACGACGATGCGGCAGTGCGGCGCCAGATCGAGCAGCGGCCGGATCAGCTGCAGGCCCGAACTGCTGCCGAGGTTGAGGTCCAGCACCACGGCATCGGGCGGCGTCCGACGCGCGAGGTCGAGGGCCGATGCGGCATCCGTCGCGCTGACGGCTTCATAACCGCGGCGTTTCAAGGCGCGCGCCAAGACGGCATTGAAGGTCGTGTCATCATCGATGACCAACACCGATTCACTCATGCAGATTCTCCCAAAGGCAGTTCGACGGTCGCCACCCCTCCGTCGCGATTTTCCAGCCGGAGCCGGCCGCCGCGCCGCTCGACGGCGGCACGCGTCAGCCACAGGCCGATGCCGCTGCCCTCCGCCACCGGGGGTAGCGGTTCGGCACCGCAGCGGCGCAACACTTCGGGCGGGAAACCCGGGCCGCGATCGTGCACGGCGATGGTCAGCGTCTTGCCGTTCCAGCCGAGCAGCACGCGGATCTGCTGCGGCGCGATCTTCGCGGCATTGTTGAGCAGGTTGGTGATCGCCTGTTCGATCGCCGCCTCGGGGATCAGCCGTGGCGGGGTGCCCGGGCTGGTGATCTCCAGCGCGCAGCTCGCGTTCGGCCACAGCGTACGCCAGCGGGCGAGCAGGTTTTCCAGCCAGACGTTCGCCGCTTGCAGCTGTCCGGCGCGCTCGATGCCGGCCTTTTGCGTCAGCCCGCCGACGATCTCCTTGCAGATGCCGATCTGCCGGCGCAGGAGTTCGAGATCGGCATGCGCATCCTCGGGCAAACGCGGGTCGTTCGCCAACTCGCCGGCCAACACGTTCATCGTCGCCAAGGGGGTTCCCAGCTCGTGGGCGGCGCCGGCGGCCAGCTGGCCGAGTGCGACGACCTGCGCATCGCGCAGCGCATCCTCGCGTGCGGCGGCCAGCTCGATGTCGCGTTCGCGCAGGGTCTGGGTCATGCGCGTGACGAACCAGGCGAGCAGCAGCACCGAGACGACGAAGGTCAGCCACATGCCGGTGAGATGCAGGCGCGTCGCGCGGGCGACGTCGGCCACCGGCAGCGGCAGCGAATAGAGCATCAGCAGCGAATAGATGCCGATCGAAAGCAGAGCGAGGCCGGCCACCCACCGCGCCGGCAGCGAGAACGCCGAGACGGCCACCGGCAGCAACAGGAGCGAGATGAGCGGATTGGTCGCGCCACCGGTCAGATAGAGCAGCACACCCATCGCGACGAGGTCCACCGCGAGCTGTCCGGCGAGATCGACGGGGCGGAATTCCTCGTTGCCCCCCCAGACCTGGATGACCAGGTTGAACACGGCCAGCAGGGCGAGCAAGGACAAGAGCGGTGCCAGCGGCAGGGCGATGTCGAGCAGGGTCGGCCCGGCGAGGGTGGCCAGCGTCAGGGCGCCGATCAGCCACCAGCGCAAGAGTGCCAGCCGGCGGCGGATCGTCGCGAGGCGTGGGATGTCATGATCCTGCATGGGCGAATTATCCGCCAGGATGAAGGGCGGCTCGTGAATCATGGGTGCGACATTCCGCCGCAGAGAATTAGCCACCCCCCCTTCACCCCCCTCGCGGGGGGTTCTTACCTGCTCGCCTCGCGACACGAGGCTCGAACATGAGAGTGTCAGCAAATACGCGTGCAGCGGTTTGCGCCTTACGGCGCGTGCCGCGTTTGCTCGGGGCGGCCCTTCGCAAACGCTGCTCTGTTTTTCCCCTCGATCAACCGTCCGTGAGACGCAGACCGGTCTTCTTCAGGATGCGGCTGGAAAACAGCACGTCGCGGCCGCGGCAGTCCGAACCGAGCACGGCGGCGATCCGCTCCACCTGTTCCAGCGCGGCCTCGCGGCTCCTGGCATGCACCATCGCGAACAGGTTGTAAGGCCACTCCGGCAGGCGGCGCGGCCGCCGGTAGCAGTGGCTGACGAACGGCAGCGCGCCAACCGCCATTCCGAGCGCGTCGACCCGGGCGTCATCGACATCCCAGACCGTCATGCCGTTGAAGCGGTAGCCGAGCGCATAGTGGTTCGGCACCGCGCCGATGCGGCGGACCACCCCGCTGGCGAGCATCGCCGCCAGCCGCGCCTGCACTTCGGCGGCCGGTATCCCGAGCCGATCGGCCAGCGCCTGCCAAGGGCGCGGCACCAGCGGCAGACCGGCCTGCGTGGCGACGATCAGGCGGCGGTCGATCTCATCCGGCATCGAGCTTGAGCTCCACGAAATATTCGCGCTCCTTCGGGAAGGCGAACACGGTGAGACCGGTGGCGGCTTCGATCTTCTCGATCGCCGCAGCGATGCCGGCCGACGTCTCGGTGGCGAGCACGAACCACATGTTGAACGCATGCTCGCGGCGGTAATTGTGCGCCACCTCGGGCAGCGCATTGACCAGCGCGGCGACCTCCTCGAAGCGATCTTCCGGCACCTTGAGTGCCGCGAGCACGAACGCGCCGCCGAGCTTCTCGATCTGATAGAGCGGGCCGAAGCGCGTGAGCACCCTGCGCTCGAGCAGCGCGCGCAACCGCTCGATGATCTCCCCTTCGCTCAGCCCCAAAGATTCGCCCACCGCGCGGAAAGGTTCGTCGCAGAGCGGGAATCCGCCCTGCAGGGCGTTGATCAGCGCCCGGTCCGCGGCATCGAGAGCGAGATCATCCGGCGGCGGCCGCATCGAAATACCTCGCGCCACACTGCTTGAAGCGGCGCCGGCTGAACAGCGCCTGCGCGGGGTAGCCGGCGATCGTGCGCAGGCGCTGGACCACTTCTTCGACCTCGGCCCGCGAGCGGCCATGCACCATGCAGTAGAGATTGGCGGACCACTCGGGGAGATGGCGCGCACGCCGGTAGCACAGCGTCACCTCGGGCTCGCGCGCGAGACGCCGGCCGATCCCGGCGACCTCAGCATCGGGAACGTCGAAGACTACCATCGCATTGGCCCGGAAACCGAGTTCGTGATGGCGCACGACGACACCGAAGCGCTTGATGCAGCCCTCGTCGAGCCATTCGCGCAGCCGCGCCAGCAGGGCGGCCTCCTCGATTCCGGCACTGGCGGCCAGGCATGCATAAGGACGGGAGACCAGCGGCAGTCCCGGCTGCAGCGCGGCGATCAGCCGGCGGTCGGTCGCCGAGGTTTCGCGCGGCAGGCAGGAGCGTGTCGGCGGCGCGGACTTCTTGCCGCCGTGCAGCAGGTCGAAGCCCAGATCGATGTGATATTCCTCGATCAGCGGCAGGGCGATGGGCTGCAGACCCGTCTCGTCACGAATCTCGGCCAGCAGCGCGTCGAGCGCCGAGGCATCGGCCGCGGTGGCGACGAACCAGAGGTTGTAGCGGTGCTCGCGCTCGTAGTTGTGGTTCACGCCGGCATGGGCGTTGATGAGCGCGGCGACGGTGTCGAGCCGCTCGGGCGGCACGGCCAGCGCGGCGAGCGTGCTCTCGCCCACGCTGCGCGGCGCGAACACCGCACCGATGCGGCTGATCGCGCCGGTCTCCTGAAGACGGCGCAGGGTGGCGAGCACCGTCGCTTCGTCGCTGTCGAGCTGCCGCGCCAACGTGGCGAAGGGCGCCGGATCGAGCGGGAAATCGTGCTGGAACTCGTTGAGCAGGCGGAATTCGAGCTGTTCGCGGGGCAGCGGCGGCGCGTTCATTTCAGAATCCCGTCCTTGCCGCGCGGCTGGTGAAGAAGATCCCCGAGGGACTCTTCGCCGGCAGCTCGGCCAGTCGCGCGTAGCGTTGCGTATCGAGGACGATGACGCGATGATCGTCGCGCGCCGAGAGCCACACCTCGCCGCCGCGCGGGGTGAACTCCATGTGCAGGATCGCCTTGCCGGGTTGCAGGGTTTCCACCACCTTGCCGGACAGGGTGTCGATCACCTGCACCCAGCCGTTGTCCGGATGAGCGAAATTCACCCACACCTGGCGGCCATCGGGACGCGCCATGACGAACACCGGCTGACTCTTCACCGGGATGCGCGCGACCTCGCGCCAGTCGCGCCGGTCGACGACCAGCACCTCGTGTCTGCCGATCGCCGGCAGATAGACATGCTCGCCCGCGACCGCCCAGCCGCGCAGGTGAGGCATCTTGAACACCGGCAGCTTTTCCTCGCCTTTGCCATAGTTTTCGAGAATCTTGCGCACGCCCAGCTCGGGCCGCCAGGTGTCGAGCAGTGCGACGCCATCCTCGCCGAACAGGCCGGCGAGGTAGTAACGGCCGTCCGGTGTCACCAGGCCGTCATACGGCTGCTGCCCGGCCGGAAATTTCTGCGTGTGCGGATGGCGCGGATCGGTGAGATCGGTGAGCCAGATCTCACCTTTCTCGAACAGCGCATAGGCGAACTTCTGCCCGGGCAGATCGGCCAGGCCGACGACCTTCGCACCTGCCGGCACCTCCGAGAGCAGTTCGAGGGTTTCGGCATCGAAGACCTTGATGCCGCCCGGCTCGTAATTCTGCGCGACGACGAGGCGGCCATCCTGCGAGATCGCGCCGCCGATGCTGTTGCCGGCCTGGATCACGCGCTTGACGATGCGCTGAGTAAGCAGATCGACCTTGGTCAGGCCGCCATCACGACCGAAGACATAGGCGTAGCGGCCATCGCGGCCGAAGACCACCGAGGCATGCGAGAGATCGCCCAGCCCCTCGACCGCGCCGAGCGCACGCTTTGCCGTGGTGTCGACCACGACGACACGGCCGCTGGCGCGCTCGACGATGAGCCCGAGATCGCAGGTGCCGCGCACCTCGGCCGGCGGCGTCTGCGCGCAGGCGGTCAGGAGCGCAAAGCATAGCGCCAGCCACACGCGCCTCATGGCTGCGGCTCCTCGGGAAAGCCGGCGAGCAGACGTTCGGCGATCCAGTGCGCCTGCGCCTCGCTGAGCAGCGATTTCCACGGCGGCATCGCCGTGCCTTGCTTGCCATGAAGGATGATGACGGCGAGCGCTTCCGGCGACTGCCCGGCCAGCGCCTCGCGCGTGAGCGGTTTGCCCAGGCCACCCTTCAATGTCATGCCATGGCAGGCGCCGCAATCCTGGCGCACCAGCCGGATCAGCTCCGGCGCCGTGAGCTCGGCAGCCCCCACTCCGCTCCAAGCGGGCAGCGACAGGATGAAGAGCATGGCGAGCTTCGTGCAGACACGCATTGCGGCCCCTATTGCTGGCCACCGAGATAGACCGCGACGGCATGCATTTCCAGCTCGGTCAGCTTGCTGGCGATGCTGTGCATCACCGCGTTGTCGTTGGTGCGCTCGCGCTTGCCGAAATCTTTCAGCTGCGTGACCAGATAGTTCGGGTGCTGGCCAGCCAGGCGCGGCAGCAGCTGCGTGCCGTGCCCTTTCTCGCCATGACAGGAGGCGCAGGCGGCGACACCCGAATACGGATTGCCCTTCAGGAACACATAGCGCCCCACTGCCGCGAGGTCGGCATCGAGGATGCGCCGCACGGCGGGCGGACGTGAGCTGAACCAGGCGGCCAGCTCGCGGATCGTCTCGTCCGAGAGATCCTTGGCCATTTCGTTCATCGTCTCGCTCTTGCGCCGCCCGTCGCGGAAATCGCCCAGTTGCTTGACGAGGTAGTCGGGGTGCTGGGCGGCGAGCCGCGGATAGATCGCACTCGCGCTCTCGCCTTCGACCCCATGACAAAGGGCACAGCGCGTCTCGAGCACTTGGCGCGTCGCCGGCGAGAGTTTCGCCAGCGACATGCCGGTCTGCGCATTGCTGGCGCCGGCTGCCCCCAAGACAGCGGCGAGAAAGAAACGATAAGCGGTCCTCATGGTCATCGGCGGAGAGTTGGCGCTGAAACGAGCGAAGCCGACGAATCGGCGCTGGCGGACCGGCACGGTCCGCCAGCTGGCATGTTACTGCTTCATCACTTTCAAGTCGCCGTCGGCGTCGATTCCCAGCTTGTAGCCGAACGAGACATGATGGTAGCGGCCATAGGTATGGTCGTCATGAATCGCAAAACCGAAGTTGTAGCTCTTGCCCGGCTCGAGGTTGATGTCGCCCTCGTTGTTCGGGGAAAGTTTGCGCGTGAAGGTCACCGTCCAGGTATCGCCCTTCTTTTCGCCCTTCGCTTCGACGAGTCCCTTGCCGCCTTCCATCACCCGCTTGTCGGCGATATAGCCGTCGCGCCCCTTGTTGGGCTTGCTCTGCCACTGGATCAGGTCGTAGAACACGCCGTTGGCCAGCGAGCCGTCCTTGACGTATTTGGTCTTGTCACCTTTCACGCCGGGCATCGTGCGCACGTCGTTGTGGCAGCTCGACCAGCAGCCCCCGAGGTTCGCGAGCTCGACCTTGCCGGCTTCGAGCATGAAGGCCAGCTTGACTTCGTTGTCGGGGTCCATTTTCGGCCCGCCACCGGGGGGCTGTTTCCAGGTGAAGCGCAGATAGAGATTGGTGCCGTCGTGCGTAGCCTCGACCTTGACAGGAATGCTGCCGACCTTGCCCTTGATCGGCTCCGGCTCGATTTTCTGGCCGGTTACTATGCGCTGACCGAGATCGGCGGCTTCCTTCTCATGGCAGTTGACGCAGGTTTCACCCTGCTTCATGCCGCGCGCGCCGCTGTGATCGACCCCCTTGCGGATCCACTCGATCGGCGAGACGCCGGGATAGACCACGGTGATGGTGCGCGAAGCGGCCTTGCTCCAGTCGGGCGTGGCATAGGCAGCGCCTGCGGTGATGAGTCCGGTGCCGGCGAGCAGCGCTGCGGTCAGGATGCGAATCGAAAACATGGCGATATCTCCTCGTCGATGGATGGGCACTGTCACACGTCGTCGTCTTCGTCACCCTTCATGCCTTTCGGCTTCTGGTGCGCGATGCCCTTGTGACAGTCGATGCAGGTCTTGTTGGTCTTCTTGCCGATCTCGTGCTGCTTCTTGCTGCGATCCTTCTGCGCGTCGAAGGACATGCCTTCGAACGTATGGCAATTGCGGCATTCGCGCGAATCGCTCGCCTTCATGCGCGCCCATTCGTGCTCGGCCAGCGTCAAGCGCTTGGCTTCGAATTTTTCCGGCGTGTCGATCGTGCCGGTAATCTTGCCCCACACCTCGCCGGAGGCCTGGATCTTGCGGATCAGCTTGTGCGTCCAGTCTTTCGGCACATGGCAGTCGGAACAGATCGCCCGCACGCCAGTGCGGTTCGAATAATGGATGGTCTTCTTGTATTCCTGATATACCGTGTCGCGCATCTCGTGACAGCCGATGCAGAATTCGAGCGTGTTGGTGGCCTCCATCGCGGTATTGAAGCCGCCCCAGAACAGGATGCCCAGCACGAAAAAGGTGGAGACGATCGCGAGAACCGAATATTTGGCGGACGGCCGTCTCAGCCGTTGCCAGAGGCTCGCCTTGTCTTGCGGTTGCATTGCACTCCCCATGGTGCATTTTCCCCCTGAATGCAGGCGGTAACGGCAGCGCCGTTACCGCCCCGTGACGACATCAGTAGATGTCGTGCTGCGTGTTATAGACGTTGAACTTGCCGGTCGGCGTGATCATCTTCGGATCGGTGATCACCTTCTTGACCTTCAGCGTCTTGTCGTCATAGACGACGATCGCGGATTGGTCTGTCTTGCCGCCCCACAGCGAGATCCACACTTCGGCGCCATCCGCGCTGTATTCCGGATGGACGGCGCGGCGGATCGCCTTGGTCTCCGGCAGGCCGGAATCCTTGGCGACGTTGAGCACCACCGGCGGCTTCGACAGATCCTTGATGTCATAGACGGCGACCGATTCGGCGATCTCGCGCTCGGGGTTCTGCGGCGCATCGGCCCACAGGTGCGTCGACTTCGGATGCGTCTTGACGAACAGGTTGCCGGAGCCGATGTGCTTGACTTCCTGCACCACCTTCCAGGCATTACCCTTGTATTGCGGATACTTCGGGTTCGGCGTGCCGATCAGCGTCAGCACGTCGGCGCCGAGGTGACCGGTGGTCCATACCGGGCCGAACTGTGGATGCACGAAGTTGGCGCCGCGGCCGGGATGCGGGATCTTCTTGACGTCGATCAGCGCCGCGAGCTTGCCCTCCTTGGTGTCGACCGCGGCGATCTTGTTCGAGGCGTTGGCGGCGACGAGGAAGTAACGCTGCGTCATGTCCCAGCCGCCATCGTGCAGGAATTTCGCCGCTTCGATCGTCGTCGTCTTCAGGTTCTTGATGTCGCTGTAATCGACCAGCAGGATCTGTCCCGTTTCCTTGACGTTGATCACCCATTCGGGCTTGATCTGCGACGAGACGATCGAGGCGACGCGCGGCTCGGGGTGATATTCGCCATCGACGGTCATGCCGCGGGTGCTGACGATCTTCAGCGGCTTGAGCGTCTCGCCTTCCATGATCACATACTGCGGCGGCCAGTAGGAGCCGGCGACGGCATACTTGTCCTCGAAGCCCTTGAACTTGGAGGTGTCGACCGAGCGCGCGTCGAAGCCGACCTTGACCTCGGCGACCACGCCCGGTTTTTCCATCCACAGATCGATCAGCGACAGACGGCCGTCACGGCCGATCACATACACATAGCGGCCGGAAGCCGACAGACGCGAGATGTGCACGGCATAGCCGGTCTTGACGATGCTGCGGATCTCCTTCGTGTCGCCATCGATCAGTGCCACTTCACCGGTGTCACGCAAGGTGACCGAGAACATGTTCTTCAGATTGAAGTTGTTCATCTGCTTCTTCGGCCGCTGATCGACCGGCACGATCAGCTTCCAGGAATCCATCGTTTCCTTGAGGCTGTACTCGGGTGGCACATCCGGCGTGGTCTGGATGTACTTCGCCATCAACTTGATTTCATCCTTGGTGAGGATGTCGTCGAAGTTCACCATGCCGCCTTCGGTGCCATAGGAAATGATCTTCTCGAGACGCTCCTGGCCGAGCTTGAGTGTGCCGCCTTCCTGCGTGCTGCCGTCCGGCAGTTTCTTGGTCCAATGCGGTTCGAGGTTCTTGCCCGTCGCCCCCTTGCGCAACACGCCATGACAGCCGGCACAGCGCTCGAAATAGATCTTCTTGGCCTGGGCCTTTTCCTCCGCCGTCAAGGTGGGTGCGCCCTCCTGCGCACGCGCCTGGCCGAAGGCGGCAGACATGGCGACCGGCAACACTGCAAACGCGAAATACTTCAGCTTCTTCATTTCCTGCCCTCCCGGGAATGATGAAAAAAATGTTCGGCACAACCGAGCCGCTAGCTTCCTACCACACTCATTTCACTACCTTGACAAGGGTCAATTTTCCCGTCGCTTGGCTCAATGCGACGTGCCTTCGGACCGGGTGATCTTGTTGAACAGGTTGTATTTGCCGACCGGCTTGTCCATCGGAATGCGCTTCACTTCCTTGAAGGTCTGCGCATCGAAGACGATGATCGCGCCGCCCTCGCCCTTGCGCTCCCAGAGACTGGCCAGCGCGTATTTGCCGTGGCGGTCGAACTCGATGTGTGCGAGCGTCTTGCCCGGATCGGTCCTCACCTCGGCGACGATCTCGAGCTTCTGCTTGTCGATGATTTGCAGCGTGTCCTTGCCCTGGCGGTCCATCATCGAATCGGTCCAGGCATAGGGGGTGTTTTCGTGGCTACGCATGAAGAAGCCGGGGCCGCGCGTGGGAATGGTCTTCAGCGTTTTCCAGTCCTGCATGTCGATCACCGAGACCAGGCCGTTTTTCAGGTTGGGCGAAGCCATCACGTGGCGGCCATTCCAGTCCCAGGTGATGCCCGAGCCGAGGTGCGGCATACCCGGCAGGTCGAGGTCGGCGATCTTCCTGCGCGCATCGAGACTGACCACCTGACCCTTGCCGGCAGTGCGCGAGGCGCCCATCAATTCCGAATAGTCCTGGGTGAAGAAGAAATCGTCGAGCGGCTCGGTAAGAAAGGTGCGGCGCGGATTGAGGAAGCCGGGGATGAACGCCCCTTCCTTGTATTGGAAGTCGTGGATGTGGCCTGCCGGGATGTCCTCGGCCGCTGGGTCGTAGCTGATTTCCCAGACTTCGGGAATGTCCTTGAGCGCGGCGACGAAGCTCCTGCGCGGTGTGGCGTCATAGACCGCCGAAACGCGCGAGCTTTCCTTGCCCGCCTTGTCCTTGACCTCGTGCACCCTGAGCACGTTCAGGTCGGCATCCAGCAGCACCAGCGTGTGCGGCAGGTAGTTCGCCACCGCGACATACTTGCCGTCGCCGGAGACGGCGACGTTGCGGGTGTTGATGCCGGCACGGATTTCCATGACGGTTTCGAGGTTCCACAGGTCGAATTTGGCTATCCAGCCGTCGCGCGAGGCGAAGAAGACGTAGCGGCCATCCGGCGTGAACTTCGGCCCGCCGTGCAGCGCATAACGCGTCGGCACGCGCGCGATCGGTTCCAGCCGGTCACCGTCGAGCACCGTGACGTGATGGTCGCCGGTTTCGACGACGATGAACAGGTTCATCATGTCCACGCCCTTGAAGGCGGCGGCGGGACGATCCGGCAGGCCGCTGAAATGGACGATGCGCGAAGCGCGCATCTGCGCCTCGCTCCATTGCGGCGCCGGGACTACCGGCGTGTAGATCCATTCGACCAGTGCGGCGATCTCTTCCTTCGCGAGCTTGTCGGCGAAGCCCTGCATCTGCGTCGCCTCGCGGCCCACGGTGATGGTCTTCACCGCCTCGGGCTTGCGCAGGCGCGCAAGGCTCTCCGGCAGCAGCGCCGGCCCGGTGAGGCCGAGACGATCCGGACCGTGACAGGAGGCGCAATGTTCCTGGTAGATCGCTTGCGGGGAGGCCGCCAAACTCGGCGCTGACAGGGCGGCACCGAGGAGCGCAACGCCGAACATGATGAGGCACTTGCTCATGGAAGGATTTCCTCGTCGGTCAGATAGCATGCTGGATCTTCGGCCCAGGGATCGCCGGTGAGCTGCTGCGCGCGCACGCGCGTGTTGCCGTTGCAGATCGCCAGGTAGGTGCAGCGCGCGCAGCGGCCCTTGACCGGCCGCGGGCGCTGCTTCAGACCTGCCATCAGAGGGTCGGAAACGTCCTGCCAGATTTCGCCGAACGGCCGCTCGCGCACGTTGCCGAGCGTGTGGTGCCACCACATCGTATCGGGATGGACATTGCCGAGATTGTCGATGTTGGCGACATTGACGCCCGAGGCGTTGCCGCCCCATTGCTTGAGTTTTGCCTCGATGTGCGCGGCCCGCTCCGGAAAGCGGCGCCGTACCCAATGGAGCAGATAGACGCCGTCGGCATCGTTGTTGCCGCTAGTGAATTCCTTTCGCAGCCCCCGTTCCTGATGGCGCCAGCAGGTGTCGAACAGGAGGTCCATCGCCTGCCGCGTCATCCGCTGCTGCGCGTCATCCTTACGGTTCTTGTTGCCGCGCCCGGCGTAATTGAGGTGCGAGAAGTAGAAGCGGTCGATGCCTTCGTCCTCGACCAGTTGCAGCAGGCCGGGCAGGTCGGCGAAGTTGTCCTGCGTGAGCGTGAAGCGCACGCCGATCTTGAGTCCGGCATCGCGACACAGGCGGATCGCGGCCAGCGATTTGTCGAACGCGCCAGCCATGCGCCGGAAACGGTCATGGGTCTCGTTCAGGCCGTCGAGGCTGATGCCGACATAGTCGAAGCCGATCGGCACGATCTGCTCCATCATCTTTCCGTCGATCAGCGTGCCGTTCGAGGACAGTGCGGTGAAGAAGCCGAGCGCCTTGGCGCGCCGGGCGATGGCGAAGAAGTCGGACCGCAGAAGCGGTTCGCCGCCGGAGAGGATCAGCGCCGGCACGCCGAAGGCCTTGAGATCGTCGAGGACGCGGAAGACCTCGGCGGTCGATAGCTCGCCGGCGAAGTCCTTGTCGGCGGAGATCGAATAGCAATGCTTGCAGGTCAGGTTGCAGCGCCGGATCAGGTTCCATATCACCACCGGGCCGGGCGGCTGACGGACCGGACCGAGCGGGGTCGGCGCGGCGATTTCCTGCATGAACTGGGAGATGCGGAACATGCGCCTATTGGAGCACGAACCGCGCCGGTCGGACGTTGATGGCGATCAACTGATCGCGCAGTCGCCTTATTTCAGGCCCAGCCAGTAGGCGATCAGGATGACCGCCAGCGTCACCAAAAGCCAGCCGACCACGATGCCGCGCCACAGCAGCCTGACGCGGCGCAGACCCATGAAATCCTGGATGATCATCCAGCCCTTGATCGCGGCGATGACGAGGATGGCGCTCACGGCCAGCGGCCCGGTGTAGCCGGTCTTGCCGATCAGCCAGGTGAGCACGGTCGCGACCAGCAGCGCGACCCAGAGCATGTTCAACAAATGGGTATTCATCGCATCACATAGACGAGCGGGAAGAGCACGATCCAGACCAGATCGACCATGTGCCAGTAGGAAGCACCAGTTTCCATGCCGTGATGGTCGTGGGCGGAATAGCCGCCCCGGCGGGTCTTGTTCCAGACGAACAGCAGGATCACCATGCCCAGCACGACGTGCAGCGCGTGGAACATGGTGAGGGAGATGTAGAAGGTGTAGAAGAGGTTGGTGTCGAGGCCGACGCCGGCGGAAAACTTCGCGCCATATTCGAAATATTTGACGATCAGAAAGCCGACGCCGCTGCCGATCGCCATCAGCAGCCAGTTCGCGCTGGCGCGGACATGGTTCGCCTTGACCGCCGCCACCGCGCGTGCCACACCCCAGCTGCCGCTGATCAGGAGCAGCGTGTTGATCATGCCGGCGGTGCTGTCGAGCGTTTTCTGCATCTCGTTGAACAGTTCGAGATGCCTCAAGCGCGTAAAGGCGTAAGCGGCGAACAGCGCGAAGAAGGCCGCGAGTTCGGCGAGGATGAACACCCAGATCGCGAGATCGCCGGGTGGATAGGGACGCGGGGCGTGCCCGCGATGCTGGGCATTCATGACATGCAAGGAAACGGGGGGAAACGGGGAACGGAAAGTCGGCGCTGGCGGACCGGCACCGACTTTCCGCGAATCATCGTCAGGCGGCTTTTTCCTCGCCCGGGATGAAGAAGCTCCAGATGTAGACCAGCAGGCCGATCAGGAAGATCACGCCGGTCCATTCGCGCATCCAGTAGAACAGGCTGACCTGCTCCTGGGCGACCATGAAAGGCAGCGGATTGTCCGAGACGCGTTGCAGCCAGACCTGCAGGATGCCGGCAGCGGTGAGGAACAGCGTGATGAAGACGATCGACACCGTCATCAGCCAGAAGCCCCACATCTCGGCGACCTGCGATTTGTTGCTGTTCGCGGCGCGGCCACGCAGGATCGGCATCGCATAGCTGATCAATGCGAGGTTCACCATCACATAGGCGCCGTAGAAGGCCATATGGCCGTGCGCGGCGGTGATCTGCGTGCCGTGCGTGTAGTAGTTCACCGGCGAGAGGGTGTGCAGGAAGCCCCACACGCCCGCGCCGAGGAAGGCCATCACGCCAGTGCCGAGCACCCACAGGGTCGCCGCCTTGTTCGGATGCTCGCGGCGGCGCTTGTTCACCATGTTGAAGGCGAACAGGGTCATGGCGAAGAACGGGATCGGTTCGAGCGCCGAGAAGATCGAGCCGATCAGCTGCCAGTATTCCGGCGTGCCGATCCAGTAGTAGTGGTGGCCGGTGCCGAGGATGCCGGTGACCAAGGTCAGCGTGATGATCACATACAGCCACTTCTCGATCACCTCACGGTCGACGCCCGTCACCTTGATCAGCACGAAGGCGAGGATCGAGCCGAGGACCAGTTCCCAGACGCCTTCCACCCACAGATGCACGACCCACCACCAGTAGAACTTGTCGCGCACGACGTTGTGCGGGTTGACGAACGAGAACAGGAACAGCACGGCCAGTCCCCACAGGCCGATCAGCAGCACCGTGTTGATCGCGGTCTTGCGGCCCTTGAGCACCGTCAGCGTGACGTTGAACAGGAAGGCGAGCGCGACGACGACGATGCCGAGCTTGGTGATTGTCGGCTGTTCGAGGAACTCGCGACCCATCGTCGGCAGCAGGTCATTCCCGGTCATCGCGGCCAGCCGCGCGTAGGGCACGGTGAGATAGCCGACGACGGTGAGGCCCGCGGCGACGAGGAAGATCCAGAACATCGCCAGCGCCAGTTTCGGGCTCACCAGCTCGGTCTCGGCTTCTTCCGGGATCAGGTAGTAGGTCGCCCCCATGAAGCCCATCAACAGCCAGACGATCAGTGCGTTGGTATGCACCATGCGCGCGACGTTGAAGGGAATGTAGGGGAACAGGAAATCGCCCCAGACATACTGCAGGCCCATGATCAGGCCGAACAGGATCTGCGCGACGAACAGCGCGATGGCCGCGACGAAATACGGCTTCGCGACGGCTTGGGATTTATATTGCATGAACAATCTCCTCGGGTCGGTTGCCGGTCAGCCCTGGATGTTGGGCGGCCACTTGGCGGAATTGATCTCGGACACGTACTTCAGGAACGCGGCGATCTCGTCGAGCTGCTGGTCCGTGAAGTTGAACTGCGGCATGCTGCGCCGCCCCGGAACGCCTTCCGGCGGACGGCTCTTGATGAACGCCTTGACCGCTTCCTCGCTGCCGAGGCGCTTGACGACATTGCCCAGCTCCGGCGCGAAATAGGCGCCCTCGCCCAGCAGCGTGTGACAGCCGATGCAGTTGTTGGTCTCCCAGATCTTCTTGCCGGCGACGACCTTCGCATCCGCCAGCATTTCGCGCCTGTCGCGCGACGGGATGCTCTGTTCGGTCTGATAGGTCAACGCCAGGAACACCAGCAGGAAGAACAGCGTCCCGCCATAGAAGATGTTCCGGGCTGTCGAGGTAGTGAATGCTTCGCTCATATGGGCCCCCTTGTGATTTGACGCCACCAACCGTGGCGGCGTCACTTTAGGGGGGCGGAAAGCGAAGTTCCTTGACGCGGGTCAAGTTAGAGTTCGTGCCGTTCCGCCAGCGCCGAGTTTCACAACTTCGCTTCGACCCAGCCTTTGACGCTCGCCAATGCCGCCGGCAGATTCTCGGGCTGCGTGCCGCCGGCCTGCGCCATGTCGGGCCGGCCGCCGCCCTTGCCACCGACCTGCTGAGCAACGGCATTGACGAGTTCGCCGGCCTTGAGTTTGGCCGTCAGATCGTTCGTGACCCCCGCGATCAGGCTCACCTTGCCGTCGGTGACGCTCGCCAGCACGATGGCCGCGGATTTGAGCTTGTCCTTCAGCTTGTCCATCGTCTCGCGTAAGACGGGCACATCGGCGCCTTCGAGCGTCGCGGCGAGCACCCTTATCACCAGCCCATTTGCGCCCTTGACCTCGACGGCCTGAGCGGCCAGATCGTCGCCTTGCGCGGCGGCGAGCTTGGCCTTGAGTCTCGCCAGCTCTTTCTCCAGCGTGCGCGCATGCTCGACGGTCTGCGCGACTTTCTGCACCACTTCCTGTGGCTGCGCCTTCACCGCCGCCATGACTTCGGCAAGCGTCGCCTGCTGCGCCTCGACCCAGCCGAGCGCGACGTCGCCGCACACCGCCTCGACGCGGCGGATGCCGGCCGCGACACCGCCCTCGCTGACGATCTTGAACAGGCCGATGTCGCCGGTGCGCGCGACATGTGTGCCGCCGCACAGCTCCTTCGACGAGCCGATGGTGAGCACGCGCACTTCGTCGCCGTATTTCTCGCCGAAGAGCATCATCGCGCCGGTCTTCTGCGCCTCGAGAAGCGGCATCACCCGCGCCTCGGTGGGCGTATTGGCGAGGATCTCGGCATTGACGAGGGCTTCCACCCTGCGGATTTCCTCGGCGCTCAGCGGCGCATTGTGTGCGAAGTCGAAACGCGTCTTCTCGGCATCGACCAATGATCCCTTCTGCTGCACATGAGAGCCGAGCACCTCGCGCAGCGCCTTGTGCATCAGATGGGTGGCCGAGTGGTGGCGCATCGTGCGGGCCCGCGCCTGGATGTCGACCTTCGCCGTGACACTGTTGCCGACGCTGAGCTTGCCGGTCTTGACGATGCCATGATGGCCGAAGACGCTGGCCTGGATCTTCTGCGTATCCTCGACGGCGAAGATGCCATGCACCGACATGAGCACGCCGCGATCACCCACCTGGCCGCCGGACTCGGCATAGAACGGCGTCTCATCGAGCACCACCACGCCCTGTTCGCCCTCATCGAGCTCATTGACCGGCGAGCCCTCCTTGTAGAGCGCGAGGATGTTGCCCTTCGCTTCGAGCGTTTCGTAGCCGCGGAAGTTCGTCGCCGGGCCTTCGTAGTCGAGCAGGGTGGCCATCCTGAACTTGCCGGCCGCGCGCGCCTGCGCCTTCTGCTGCGCCATCGCCGCGTCGAAGGCGGCGGCATCGACCGTCACGCCATGCTCGCGGCAGATGTCGGCGGTGAGATCGAGCGGGAAGCCGTAGGTGTCGTGCAGCTTGAAAGCGGTCACGCCGTCGAACACCTTCGCGCCGGCCTGGGACATCCGCGCCAGCTCGGTTTCGACGATCGCCATGCCGTGCTCGATCGTGGCGAAGAAGCGTTCCTCTTCGAGCTTGAGCATTTCCATCACCCGGGCCTGTGCCTCGATGAGCTCGGGATAGGCCGCGCCCATCTCGGCGACCAGATCCGGCACCAGGCGATGGAAGAAGGGCGCGCGCGCGCCGAGCTTCCAGCCGTGGCGGATCGCGCGGCGGATGATGCGCCGCAGGACGAAACCGCGGCCTTCGTTGCCGGGAATCACGCCGTCGGCGAGCAGGAAGGCCGAGGCACGGATGTGGTCGGCGAGCACGCGCAATGACGGCTGGTCGAGGTTCGCCTGCCCCGTCTCGCGCGCGGCGGCTTTGACCAGCGCCTGCATCAGGTCGATCTCGTAGTTGCTATGCACCCCCTGCAGCACCGCGGCGATGCGTTCCAGGCCCATGCCGGTATCGACCGAGGGCTTGGGCAGCGGGTGCATCACGCCCTGCTCGTCGCGGTTGAACTGCATGAAGACGAGGTTCCAGATTTCGATGTAACGGTCGCCATCTTCGTCGGGCGAACCCGGCGGGCCGCCGGGAATCCCGGGGCCGTGGTCAAAGAAGATCTCGGTGCACGGGCCGCAGGGGCCGGTGTCACCCATCATCCAGAAGTTGTCGGACATGTAGCGTCCGCCTTTGTTGTCGCCGATGCGCACCGTACGCTCGACCGGCACGCCCACCTCCTTGGTCCAGATGTCATAGGCCTCGTCGTCCTCGGCGTAGACGGTGACCCACAGCTTCTCGGCCGGCAGTTTGTAGACCTCGGTGAGCAGCTCCCAGGCATACTTGATCGCGTCGCGCTTGAAATAATCCCCGAAGCTGAAGTTGCCGAGCATCTCGAAGAAGGTGTGATGACGCGCGGTGTAGCCGACGTTCTCCAGATCGTTGTGCTTGCCGCCGGCGCGCACGCATTTCTGCGCGGTCGTCGCGCGCGTGTAGGGGCGCTTGTCGAAGCCGAGGAAGACGTCCTTGAACTGGTTCATCCCGGCGTTGGTGAATAGCAGCGTCGGATCGTCGAACGGCACCAGCGACGACGAGGGCACGATGGCGTGGCCCTTGGATTCGAAGAACTTGAGGAACTTCTCGCGGATTTCTGCGCTTTTCATGGGATTGCCCGGAAGTGCTTGACGAAGCGATGGATTCTACGCGAAGGCATCGATCATCCGTTCGGGACGGTCGGTGAAGATCGCCGCCGCGCCGAGCGCGAACAACCGCTCGGCCAGTGCCGTCTCATCCACCGTCCAGGCCGCCCAGGCAATGCCGGCGGCATCGAGCTGCCGGGCGGCTGCCTCATCGACCCGACGCGCATCGAGATGCACCGCCACGGCACCGAGGCGCTGCATGCGCTGTTGCCAGTCGTCGGGCAGGACGTCGCACAGCAGCGCGAAGGCGGCCTGGGGCAGTTCGTGCCGTGCCGCCAGCGCCGACTTTTCGGAAAACGAGGACACGACGCCGTTGCCATGCCAGTTGCGCGCGAGCCAGCGGCCGACGACCGTCCCCGTCTCGACCTCGTGCCCCGCCGCCGGTTTCAGCTCGACGTTCGCCCACAGGCCGAGGCGCTCGCACATGCCGATCGCCTCGCCGAGGGTCGGCACGCGCGGATCGCAGGCGCGGATCTGCTCGAAGGTCTTTGCGGCGACGAAGCCGCGGCAGCGCGTGGTGCGGTCGAGCGTCTCGTCGTGCATCAGGATCGGCACGCCATCGGCGGTGAGCATCACGTCGAACTCGACCGCCCGGCAGCCGGCCTGTTTCGCCGCCAGCAGGCCGGCGAGGGAGTTCTCCATCGCCAGGTCGCCGCCGCAGCGGTGAGCGATGATGCGGGGATAATGCATCAATTCTTCGCCGTGGGCGGAGCCGCCAAGAGCGGCGCTGCACGCGCGACGGCGCTATCGAGCGCGGCCTTCGGCGGTTTCTGGTTGCCCCAGACGAACTCGACTTCCTCGTCGAGGATGGCGCGGATGCGGCTCCTGCCGAAGCCGTTCTTGGTGCGCGCCGCATCGCGCTTGGGCATCGACAGGCGCGCCTCGGCCTCGGCGAGGATCGCCGGATCGACGCCGGATTCGCGCAATGCCTGCACGGCCGCCGGCGTCATCGGCAAAAAGCCGGTGGCGCGCACCCAGTCGCGCTGCACGTCGGGGCGCATCAGGAAGGCAATGAAGCGGGCGATGACTTCCTGTTCCGGTTTCTTGTCCGCCGCCAGCACCCACAGCGCCGCGCCGTCGGGCAGCACCTGCTTGGGCCGCGCGCCATAGACATCGTCGTAATAGGGCAGCGCGGCCACCCCCAAAGGGAATCCGGGCTGCTGCCGCGTCAGCCGCGCATACAGCGACGACTCGCCGGTGAGCATCGCGCACTCGCCGCTGGCGAAACGCTCATCGCCCTCCCGCCCCGGACCGGAATAGCTGAAATAGCGGCTCTTCTGCCAGCTCGTCAGCAGCGCCATGTGCTTGACATTGACCATGTTGTTGATCGCCAGGCGCTCCTGCTTGCCGTCTTTGACCACCAGCGGCTCGCCGTGCTGCGCGGCGACGTTCTCGACATGCACCCAGGAAAAGCGCGAGCTGGTGAGCGGGCACTTCCAGCCGGCCTCGCGCAGCTTGCCGGCCACCTCCTGCACCTCCCACCAGGTCTTGGGCGCCACCTCGGGGTCCAGCCCCGCCTGGCGGAATGCCGCCTTGTTGTAGAACAGCACCGGCAGCGACAACGCGAGCGGCAGGGCCTGCATCCGGCCGGCCAGGTCATCGACGGTATCGAACACCTGCGGATAGAACGCCTTGGTATCGAAGGCCTGCCTGCCGACGGCCATCACTTGATGCAGCGGCCGAAAGCGCGGCCGGGTGCCGAACATGGCCGGCGCGTCATCCTGGTCGAACAACGCCAGCTGCGGCAGCCGGGCGTGATCGGCCGCCCCCTGCGCATCTTCGAGCACGATGCGCCCGGCGCCCGTCTTCAGCTTCGCCTCCGCGTCATTGAAGCGCACCACCAGCGTGGCGAAGGCGTCGAGCGCCGGGCCGGACAAGGCATGGCGTAGCACGATTTCCTGGGGAACGACCGGCGCCGTCCGCGCGGCGACGGGCTTCGTCTTGGGGGCCGCATGGAGCAGCCAGGGCGTGGCCAGCACGATGCCGGCCGCCAGATGGGCGAGGATTCGTTTCATGGTCCGTGTTGCGACGATGACAAAGCGCGAAGTGTAACGCGACGGAAGCCGCACCTTTCCTCCGTCTATTCCGCCGACAGGACGCGGGCGGTTTTGCCGTAAACTGGCTTTGCCATGGCCATTTCTTCCCGCAACCTCGCGCTCGCCCTGTCGTGCGGCCTGCTGCTCGCCGCCTGCGAGCAGCTCGGCTTTCCCGATCCCGCGAAGGTGGAAGCCGCGCGCGAGGCCGAAGGCAAGGCGATCGGCGGCGCCTGCCGGCACAGCGGCCGGGCGCTCGAAGACTGCTACAGGCTCAATCCGAAGGCTTCCAAGGCGGCGATCTACGCCGGCTGGCGCGACATGGACGCCTACATGCGCGAGAACAACATCGCCATCGTGCCGAGCGGCTCCACTGCGGCCAGACCGCCCGCCGAGGAAAAGCCCGCGGCGGACGAGTCCCCCGCACAGGCGAAGGCCCACCCCGCCGGATGATCTGCCGTAGAATCGTGGTGCGTCCCGCCGGTTGGACCCGCCTCATCCTCGCATCGTCGCCCTGCCTGAGCCGGCGCAGTCATCTGACGATCTGGCGCGCGACCTCAACCGGAGCCTCGATTTGAAATTCAGCGACCTCGGGCTGGCACCCGAAATCTTGCGAGCCGTGCAGGATGCCGGCTATCTCGAACCCACGCCGATCCAGGCGCAGGCGATCCCCGCCGTGCTCGCCGGCCACGACGTGATGGGCGGCGCGCAGACCGGCACCGGCAAGACCGCCAGCTTCACGCTGCCGCTCCTGCACAAGCTCGCGCGCCACGCCAATACCAGCCCCTCCCCCGCCCGTCACCCGGTGCGCGCGCTGATCCTCACGCCGACGCGCGAACTGGCGATGCAGGTCGAGGAATCGGTGAAGACTTACGGCAAGTATCTGCCGCTGCGTTCGGTGTGCATCTACGGCGGCGTCGACATGAAAGCGCAGGTCAATGCGCTCAAGGAAGGGCGCGAGATCGTCGTCGCCACGCCGGGGCGGCTGCTCGACCACGTCGAGCAGAAGACCGTGAATTTCGGCGCGGTCGAATTCCTCGTCCTGGACGAAGCCGACCGCATGCTCGACATGGGCTTCATCCCGGACATCAAGCGCATCCTCGCGCTCTTGCCGCGCGAGCGCCAGAGCCTGTTGTTCTCGGCCACCTTCTCGGACGAGGTCAAGAAGCTCGCCGACGCGATGCTGAAGAACCCACTCCTGATCGAGGTCGCGCGCCGCAACACGGTCTCCGAGACCATCACCCACCGCGTGCATCCGGTCGCCGCCGAGCGCAAGCGCTACCTGCTCAAGCATCTGCTCGAAGACCCGGCGATGCGCCAGGTGCTGGTCTTCGTCGGCACCAAGTTCGGCGCCGCGCGGCTCGCCTCCTGGCTCGAACGCCAGGGCATCTCGACAGCTGCGATCCACGGCGACAAGAGCCAGCAGGAGCGCACGAAGGCGCTCGAAGCCTTCAAGAGCGGACAGGTGCGCGTGCTGGTCGCCACCGACGTCGCCGCGCGGGGGCTGGACATCGACGACCTGCCGCACGTGATCAATTACGAGCTGCCGCGCGTCGCCGAGGATTACGTGCATCGCATCGGCCGCACCGGCCGTGCCGGTCGACAGGGCGAGGCGACCTCGCTGGTCGCGCCCGAGGAGATGAAGCAGCTCGCCGAGATCGAGAAGCTGACCAGGTTCAAGATCGAGCAGGTGATCGTGCCCGGCTTCGAGCCCGGCACGGGCTCGCCCGTCGAGGAGCGCGAACCGCACGGCCGCGGTCACGGCCACAAGCGCGAGTCGCGCAGCCACGCCCCGAAGGCGCCGATCGACCATCTGCCCGCCCCGGCCGCCCATCTGCCGCGCGTGCCGCGCCAGCCGGCGATCGCCGCCGACGGCTTCGACTTTTCCAAGCCCTACACGCCGAAGGAAGCGCCCGCCGCCGCGCCGAAGGAAGAAAAATCGGCGCTCATGGACCGGCACCCGCGCAAGCCCTTGCGTCCCGTCGCCGCCTTGCTCGGCGGCATTGGCAAAAAACAGGAGAACACCGCATGAAACTCGTCCGCTTCGGCCCGAAAGGCCGCGAAAAACCCGGCCTCATCGACGCGCAGGGCCGCCTGCGCGATCTGTCCGCCCACTGTGCGACGATCGGCTGGGACGAACTCTCGCCCGCGGGTCTGAAGCGCCTGCGCAAGATCGACCCGGCCACACTGCCCGTCGTCAAGGGCAAGCCGCGCCTGGGCGTGCCCTTCACCGGCATTTCCAAGATCGTCGGCGTCGGCCTCAACTACCGCGACCATGCGAAGGAAACCGGCGCGGCGATCCCGACCGAGCCGGTGCTGTTCATGAAGGCCACCAGCGCGATCAACGGCCCGTTCGACGACATCGTCCTGCCACGCGGCTCGACGCAAACCGACTGGGAAGCCGAGCTCGGCGTCGTCATCGGCAAGACCGCGCGCTATGTCGAGGAAAGCCGGGCGCTCGAGCACGTCGCCGGCTACGTCACCTTCCACGACGTCTCCGAACGCGATTTCCAGAAGAACCGCGGCGGCAGCTGGGACAAGGGCAAGGGCTGCGACAGCTTCGCGCCGATCGGCCCCTGGCTGGTCACGCGTGACGAGGTGCCCGATCCGCAAGCCTTGCGCGTCTGGTGCGAAGTGAATGGCGAGCGGCGCCAGGACGGCAACACCGCCGACATGATCTTTCCGGTCGCGCATCTGGTCAGCTACATCTCGCAGTTCATGACCCTCAATCCCGGCGATGTGATCTGCACCGGCACGCCCGCCGGCGTCGGCCTGGGCATGAAGCCGCCCCGTTTCCTCAAGGCCGGCGATGTCGTCAGGATCGGCGTCGAGGGCTTGGGCGAGCAATGTCAGAGGGTCGTCGCCAGCCGCTGAACCGTCCGGCATGAAATTCGGTCTCGAGCGCCTGCTCGAAGAACCCGCGCTGCGCCGGCCGCTGGCGGGCAAACGCATCGCGCTGCTCGCGCATCCGGCCTCGACGACGCGCGAGCTCACCCATTCCCTCGACGCGCTCGCCGCGCTGCCGGAAATCCGGCTCACCGCCGCGTTCGGCCCGCAGCACGGTCTGCGCGGCGACAAGCAGGACAACATGATCGAGTCGCCGGACTTCTTCGATCCGGTGCACGGCATCCCGGTATTCAGCCTCTATGGCGAAGTGCGCCGGCCGACGGACGCGATGATGGAGACCTTCGACGTGCTGCTCGTCGACCTGCAGGATCTGGGCTGCCGCATCTACACCTTCGTCACCACGCTCTCCTATGTGCTCGAAGCCGCCGCGCAGCACGGCAAGGCCGTCTGGGTGCTCGACCGGCCGAACCCGGTCGGCCGCCCCATCGAGGGCCTGACGCTGCGCCCGGGCTGGGAGAGTTTCGTCGGCGCCGGGCCGATGCCGATGCGCCATGGCCTCAGCTTCGGCGAACTCGCCCGCTGGTTCGTCGCCACGCTGAAGCTCGACGTCGAGCTGACCGTGATCGAAATGCAGGGCTGGCAGCCGGAGGCCGCGCCGGGCTTCGGCTGGCCGCTGCTCGAGCGTTCGTGGATCAACCCGAGCCCGAACGCGCCGAACCTGTCGATGGCGCGCTGCTACGCCGGCACCGTGATGCTGGAGGGCACCACGCTTTCCGAAGGGCGCGGCACGACGCGGCCGCTGGAGCTCTTCGGCGCGCCCGATCTCGACGCGCCGGCGCTGCTCGCCGAGATGCAGCGGCTGGCGCCTGGCTGGCTCGCCGGCTGCAAGCTGCGTCCCTGCTGGTTCGAGCCGACCTTCCACAAGCACGCAGGCTCGCTGTGCCAGGGCATCCAGATCCACGTCGACGACCCGGCGCACTACGACCCCGCGGCATTCCGGCCGTGGCGGCTGATGGCGCTCGCCTTCAAGGCGCTGCGCCGCCTCGCGCCCGACTATCCGCTCTGGCGCGACTTCCCCTACGAATACGAGCGCGAGCGACTGGCCATCGACGTCATCAACGGCTCGCCGCTGCTGCGCGAATGGGTGGACGATCCGGCCGCCACCCCCGCCGACCTCGACGCGCTGGCCCGCGCGGACGAAGAAGCCTGGCGGGAGAGCCGCGCGGCTTGCCGCCTCTATTCCTGAACCCCTCTTGAAGTTTCGCCGCGCAGCGCACATATCGGCGCCAAGAGGCGAGGTTCCCGTTCGCCTGAACCACGAGTCTAGGAGAATGCGCATGTACACACGTATGTTTCCCCGCGACCTGTTCGCGGAACTGGAGCGCCTGCAGCGCGACATGCAGCAGGCATTCGACCTGAGCATCCGCGGCGGCACGCGCGGCGGATTTCCGGCGCTGAACATCGGCAGCACGCCGAAATCGGTCGAGATCTACGCCTTCGCGCCCGGCATCGACCCGGCCGCGATCGAGGTGCAGATCGAGAAAGGCGTGCTCACCATCGCTGGCGAACGCGCCGAGGAAACGCTACCCGAGAAGGCGACACTGCACATCGGCGAGCGCTTTGCCGGCCGCTTCCGCCGCGTCATCACGCTGCCGGACGACATCGATCCGAACAGCGCCACGGCGAAGTATCGCGACGGCGTGCTGCACATCAGCATCGCCCGCCAGGAAACCGCGATCCCGCGCCGCATCGCCATCCAGTGAAGGAGGAATTCGACATGACGACAGCCGTTGAAAAGACCCCTGCCAAGAGCGCGCAACCCGAGGCCAGCCTGCTGCCGCCGGTGAATGTCATCGAGGACGCGAATGGCATCACGCTGACCGCGGACCTGCCGGGCGTGCCGAAAGACAAGTTGAACCTCCTGGTGGAGGCGGATACGCTGACGATCGAGGGCGAGGTCGAGCTGCCGCTGCCGGAGGGCATGGAATCGTTGCATGCCGAAGTGAATCTGCCGCGCTACCGGCGCGTGTTCACGCTCTCCAAGGAGCTCGACAGCGACCAGGTCGCCGCCGAATTCGCCAATGGCGTGCTCAAGCTGCGCATCCCGAAAGCGGCGCACGCGCAGCCAAAGCGCATCGAAATCCGCGTCGAATGAGGGAAATGCTGATTAAATCTACTGCGCGGGCGAATGGCTGTGTTGCGCGGTGCTCGGATGCTCGCCTATCTGCTGTGATATGTCTCGCATCCTGCGCTCCGTGCGCCTTGCCCTCCGCCCGCTCGTGACGATTTCTTCAGCATTTCCTGACCATGGCCCGGGGTGGGGGTACTGGTGGCGGTGCTCTCATCCCTTCAGCGCGGCCAGCACCTCGTCGAGCGTCTTCTTCGCGTCGCCGAACAGCATCCGGTTGTTCTCCTTGTAGAACAGCGGATTGTCGACGCCGGCATAGCCGGAGGCCATCGAGCGCTTCATCACGATCGAGGTCTTCGCCTTCCACACCTCGAGCACCGGCATGCCGGCGATCGGGCTGCCCGGCACTTCCTGCGCGGCCGGATTGACGATGTCGTTGGCGCCGATTACCAGCGCCACGTCGGTGTCCGGAAAGTCCGGGTTGATCTCGTCCATCTCCAGCACGATGTCGTAGGGCACCTTGGCCTCGGCCAGGAGCACGTTCATGTGCCCCGGCATGCGGCCGGCCACCGGGTGGATGCCGAAGCGCACCTCGACGCCCTTCTCGCGCAGCACCCGGACGATCTCGGAGACGGTGTGCTGCGCCTGCGCCACCGCCATGCCGTAGCCCGGCACGATGATCACCTTCTTCGCTTCAAGCAGCAGCTCGGCGGTTTCCTGGGCGGTGATCGGATTCACCTCGCCGGCGGGTGCCGTCCCGCCAGCGCCGATTTTCTGACCTTCGCCGGTGCCGAAACCGCCGGCGATCACGCTGATGAAGTTGCGGTTCATCGCCCGGCACATGATGTAGGAGAGGATCGCGCCGCTCGATCCCACCAGCGCGCCGACGACGATCAGGAGATCGTTGGCGAGCATGAAGCCGGTGGCCGCCGCCGCCCAGCCGGAATAGGAGTTCAGCATCGAGACGACCACCGGCATGTCGGCGCCGCCGATCGCCATCACCATGTGGATGCCGAACAGCAGCCCGATCACGGTCATCACCGTAAGCGGCGTCATTCCCGCCGCGATGTTCTCCGCCTGCAGGAAGGCGTAGCCGAAATAGATCACCGCCAGCGCCAGGGCCAGGTTGACCAGATGGCGGCCCGGCAGCAGCACCGGCTTGCCGGAAACCTTGCCGGAGAGCTTGCCGAAGGCGATGACCGAGCCGGAGAAGGTCACCGCGCCGATGTAGATGCCGACATAGATTTCCAGCTCGTGGATCAGCTTTTCGGCGCCGGCGAACGGCTGCGAGGTGTCGATGTAGCTGGCGAAGCCGACCAGGCAGGCCGCCAGGCCGACGAGGCTGTGCATCAGCGCCACCAGCTCCGGCATCTGCGTCATCTGCACCTTCTTCGCGGCGATCAGGCCGATCAAACCGCCGATGGCCATCGCGCCGACGATCCACGGCAGGCCGGAAAGCGTCACGCGCGGGCCGAAGACGGTGGCCGCCACCGCGAGCGCCATGCCAATGACGCCGTAGAGGTTGCCGCGCCGCGCGGTCTCAGGATTCGACAGCCCGCCGAGGCTGAGGATGAACAGGATGGTGGCGCCCAGATAGGCGACGGCGGAAAGATTCGAGCTCATCGGTGCGGCCTCACTTCCTGAACATCGCCAGCATGCGGCGGGTGACGGCGAAGCCGCCGAACATGTTGATCGCGGTGAGCAGGAGCGCGAGCACCGCGAGCCCGAGGATCCAGCCGTCCGGACGTTCGCCGGCGGCCGCCTCGCCCATTGGCGGCGCGATCTGCACCAGCGCGCCGATCGCGATGATCGACGAGATCGCGTTGGTGACGCTCATCAAGGGCGTGTGCAATGACGGCGTGACGTTCCAGATCACCATGTAGCCGACGAAGCAGGCCAGCACGAAGACGGTGAAGTGCGACAGGAACGAGGTCGGCGCGAAGGCGCCGACCAGCCAGAACAGCAGCGCGCCGATGCCGAACAGCAGCGCCAGCGTGCCGCCCGCCAGCGGCGCGCCAGCGCCGTGGCCGTGCGCCGCGGGTTTCGCCGGCAAAGTGGTGGCGGACGCCGGCTTGGGCGCTGCGGCGGGCAGCTGCGGCGGCGGCGCGGGCCAGGTGATCTCGCCGTTTTTGATCACGGTCAAGCCCCGGATTGCATCGTCGGCGAAATCGACGTCGATCGTGCCGTCCTTGGTCTTGGCGAGCTCCTCGGCCAGACGCAGCAGGTTGGTCGCATACAGCGTCGAGGCCTGGCGGGCGAGCCGCGAGGGCAGATCCGTATAGCCGATGATCGTCACGCCGTGGCGCACCACGGCTTCGCCCGGCACGGTGAGCTCGCAGTTGCCGCCCTGCTCGGCCGCCATGTCGACGATCACGCTGCCGGGGCGCATCGTCTGCACCATCTCGGCGGTGATCAGCTTCGGCGCCGGCTTGCCCGGAATCAGCGCGGTGGTGATGACGATGTCGGCATCCTTCACCTCGCGCGCATACATCGCGCGCTGCGCGGCCTTGAAGCCTTCCGACATCTCTTTGGCATAGCCGCCGGCGCCGGCCCCCTCTTCCTCATAGTCGACCCTGACGAACTCGCCGCCCAGGGATTTCACCTGGTCGGCGACCTCGCTGCGCGTGTCGTTGGCGCGCACGATGGCGCCCAGGTTCGCCGCGGTGCCGATCGCCGCCAGGCCGGCGACACCGGCGCCGGCGACGAAGACTTTGGCCGGCGGCACCTTGCCCGCCGCGGTGACCTGGCCGGCGAAGAAGCGGCCGAAGGCGTTCGCCGCCTCGATCACGGCACGATAGCCGGCGATGCCGGCCATCGAGGTCAGCGCATCCATCTTCTGCGCCCGCGAAAGCTGACGCGGCAGGCAGTCCATCGCCAGCACGGTGGCGCGCTTGCCCACCAGCGCCTGCATCAGCTCGGGGTTCTGCGCCGGCCAGATGAAGCCGATCAGGGTCGCGCCTTCCTTCATCAGCGCCACCTCGGCCAGGCTGGGCGGCCGCACCTTGAAGACGATGTCGGCGCTGCCCCACAGGCTCGCCGCATCGGGCAGCACCTGCGCGCCCGCGGCCTGATAGGCCGCATCGGTGAAATTGGCGGCCTCGCCCGCGCCGCGTTCGATGGCGACGGCAAAGCCCAGCTTGAGCAGTTTTTCGACGACTTCGGGAACCGTCGCGACGCGCTTCTCGCCCGGGAAGGTCTCCCTGGGCACGCCGATGGTCAATGGCATCCTTATTCTCCTTGTATCGCGTGGAACGCCTTAGCTGCCGACCGCAACTTATGGCTTTTCATCGTTCGTCAATGGCCCGGCGTCGGTGCAGCGGCGTTGGGCGGTTTCCGCCGCCATGGCGGCACCGGACGTTCTTCCGCGACATACTTGACGCGCAGGATGACGAACGAGACGTTGTCGCCATGCCCGGCCGCGCGCTCGCGCGCCCCCTGGACGAGCAGCTCGGCCGCCGCGCGCGGCGCATGGGTGGCGAGCACCTCGGCGAGCTCCTGGTCGGAAAAATACCCCCACAAGCCGTCGGTGCACAGCAAGAAGCTGTCGCCCTCGGCGAGCGGCGTGGCGTTGCCGAACTCGATCTGCGGCGGCTCCTCGTCGCCGAGGCAGGAAATCAGCAGGTTCTTCTGCGGATGCTCGGCCGCCTGCGCCTCGGTCAGATAGCCCTGCTTGACGAGATTCATCACGTGGGAATGATCCCAGGTCTTCGCGATCAACTGGCCGGAGCGGAAATGATAGACGCGGGAATCGCCGCAATGCGCCCAGTCGGCGCGGCCGTGATGGACGATCAGCAGGCAGGCGGTGCTGTGCGGCTCCTGTTCGCTCGTCAGGTGTGCGAGCCGGATCGCGGCATGGGCATCGTTGATGCTGCCGGCGAGGATGTCGCGAATCTCGCCGGGTTCCAGCGCGCTGCTGATGAAGTTGGTGCGCGCGGAATGCACCACCTGCTCGGCGGCCAGCGCCCCGCCTGTGTGGCCGCCCATGCCGTCGGCCACCACTGCGAGCAATGCGCCCTTCCGGGCCGGATGGGCGAACAGGCCGACACGGTCCTGCTGCTCGTCGCGGTCGCCGATGTGCTGCGCGGTGCAGGTTTCGATGATGAAGGGCATGAACCGATTATAAGATTAGAATCATCCGCTTCCATGCTGGCCCGAAGGAGATTGCAGATGCTGCCCGGACGCGGTTACGACGAACTGAACATCGGTGACACCTACGAATCCGCGATGACCCTGACCGAGACGCACGTCGTGCTCGGCGCCGGGTTGTTCGGTGACTTCAACCCGCTGCACGTCAATGAAAGCTGGGCGAAGAAAGGCAAGTTCGGCACGCGCATCGCCCACGGCTATCTGACCAGCAACGTGATGGCGGCGCATTTCGGCATGCTGCTCTACGGCACGGCGATCGCCTATCTGGAGCACGCGATCAAATTCACCGCGCCGGTGAAGCCCGGCGACACGCTGCACGTCGCCTGGACCGTCACCGCCAAGGAGGACAAGCCCAAGCACGGCGGCGGCGTGGTGAGCTTTTCCGGCGTCTGCAAGAACCAGGACGGCACCACGGTCGCCGAAGCGAGCGCGAAGCTCTTGGTGAAGAATAACCCTTGAGCGCTCACTATGTGGAAGAAACACAAGAAGGCCGCGCGGGGGATGCAGCACAGGAAGCACAGGACGGCCGGAGCGCAGCAGCCAATCTCGCAGGCACGCCATGCTGAAATTCGACTGGGATGAAAGCAAGGCGCTGGCCAATCTCGCCAAGCACGGCGTATCTTTCGAAGAAGCGGCGTCGGTATTCGGCGACCCATTGGCGCTGACGTTTCCCGATCCCGACCATTCCGTCGGCGAAAAGCGCTGGCTGACTTTCGGAATCTCGCAATCCAACCGGCTGCTCGTCGTCGCCCATACCGACCGCGGCCGCTCCATTCGCATCATATCCGCCCGCAAGGCGACCCGACATGAACGAGGAATCTATGAGCACGGTTGAAGATGATTTGCGCCCCGAGTATCGACGCGAAGACTTGGGCAAGGGCGTGCGGGGGAAGCATTACGCGCGCTACGCCAAAGGAACCAATTTGGTTTTACTCGATGACCGCGTCGCCAAGGCCTTTCCCACCGCCGAAGCGGTCAATGAGGCGCTTCTTGGCCTGCTTGCGCTCGCCACAAAATCCACTCGCACAACGCCTCGCTCCAGCGGACGCGCCAAGGCGCGCCGCTGAACCGCCCGCGCAGCGACTCAGAGCTTGTGAAAAAATTTCGTCGCAAGCGGGCCGAGGGCAAGGCGCACGGAGCGCAGCGACCAAGACATAACTTTCAGTTAGGCGCGGGAGCGAAAACGCAGTTTCGGCGTAGGCTAACCTCGGCACAGCCGAGGTTAAGCGCAGCGGCCGAAGCCAACACCGCGCAACGCTGCCATCGGGACGCGCAGCAGAAATTTTCAAAAGCTCTCATTCCAGCCGCTCGTCGAGCCACTCGATCCAGTGCCTGATCGGCACCGCGGTGCCGGCCGCCAGATGCGCGATGCAGCCGATGTTGGCGCTGGCGATGATCTCCGGCCGGCCGGCGAGCAAGGCGGCGAGCTTGCGGCCGCGCAGCCGGTGCGAGAGCTCCGGCTGCAGGATCGAGTAGGTGCCGGCCGAGCCGCAGCATAAGTGCGCTTCGGCCACCGGGGTGAGCTCGAAGCCGGCCGCCGTCAGCAACTCTTCGACGACGCCGCGAATCTTCAGGCCGTGCTGCAGGCTGCATGGCGCGTGAAAGGCCATCTTGTGCCGTCCGACTGTTGGCAGATGAGGCGTCGGCTTTCCGAGCAGCCTCAGCAACGCATCCTTTTCCGCCGCGACGACCTCGCTGACATCGCGCGCCAGCGCGCCGACGCGCGCGGCCTTCGCCGCATAGGCCGGGTCGTCCTGCAGCAGGTGGCCATAGTCCTTGACCTCGACGCCGCAGCCCGAGGCGGTGATGACGATTGCCTCGGCACCGGCTTCGAGATGCGGCCACCAGGCATCGATGTTGCGCCGCGCGTTCTCGCGCGCGCCCTCGACATCGCCCAGATGCAGCCGGACCGCGCCGCAGCAGCCGGCGCCGGCCGCCACGATGAGCCGGATGCCGAGCCGCGCCAGCACGCGCTTCGCGGCGCCGTTGATGTTCGGATACATCGAGGGCTGGGCGCAGCCCGCGAGCAGCAGCATCTGGCGTGCCTGCGGCGCGACGTCCGGTTCCGGCCCGGCCGAGGCGATCGGCGGCACCTTGGCCTTCAGCGCGCTGGGCAGCAGGGGCCGCACCAGCTGACCGAGCCGCATCGCCGTGCCGAACAGCGCCGGCCGCGGCAGACCTTCGCGCAAGGCGAGGCGCATCAGCTTGTCGGCGCCCTGGCGCGGCAGGCGCTGCTCGACCACCACGCGGCCGATGTCGAGCAGGCGCGAATAACGCACGCCCGACGGGCAGGTGGTCTCGCAGGAGCGGCAGGTCAGGCAGCGGTCGAGATGCAGGCGCGTCTTTTCGGTCACCTCGGCGCCTTCGAGCATCTGTTTGATCAGGTAGATGCGGCCGCGCGGGCCGTCGAGCTCGTCGCCGAGCAACTGATAGGTCGGGCAGGTCGCGGTGCAGAAGCCGCAATGCACGCACTTTCTGAGGATCTCCTCGGCTTCGCGGCCGGCCGGCGTGTCGCGGATGAAATCGGCGAGATGGGTTTCCATTACAAATCAGCGTAGAGGCGACCGGGGTTGAAGATGCCGCGCGGATCGAAGACGGCCTTGAGGTTCTTGTGCAGCATCATCAGCGGCGCGGGCAGCGGGGCGAAGGCGCCGACGCGCTGCTTGAGCTCGTCCGGCGCGCGCCACAGCGTCGCATGGCCGCCGGCGGAGGCCGCGGCGGCGCGGATCGTTTCCGCCGGCGCATCGCTTTTGAGCCAGCGCAGGCCGCCGCGCCACTCGATCAGCTGCTCGCCCGGCAGGTCGAGCGGCGGCGTGGTCGGCGGCAGCGACAGGCGCCAAAGCGTCTCGGCGGCGAAGAATGGCAGCCGCTGGTCGCGCAAGTCATCCCAGAAGCTCTCCGGTGCCGTGTCACCCGCGCCGACTTTCTCCTTCGCCGCCTCGACCGCCGCGCGCGCGCCGGAAAGCCGCAGCGTGAGCACGCCGTCCTGCCAGCAGCTGGCGACGATCGGCAGCGGCTGGCCGGCCCAGCGCTTCAACCGTTCCAGCGCCTCGGCCTGCGGCATGGGCAATTGCAGCGTCGCGCAGGCCGCCGGCAGCGGCATCACCTTCAGCGACACTTCGAGCAGCAGGCCGAGCGTGCCGAGGCTGCCGGCCATCAGACGCGCGACGTCGTAGCCGGCGACGTTCTTCATCACCTGGCCGCCGAAGACCAGCTCATGCCCGCGACCATCGAGGAGCTTCACGCCGAGCAGATAGTCACGCAGCGCGCCGGCGCTCGCCCGCCGCGGTCCGGACAGACCCGCCGCCACGACGCCGCCGATCGTGCTCTCCGCCGAAAAGCGCGGCGGCTCGAACGGCAGGCATTGGCCTTTCTCGGCGAGCGCGGCCTCGATCTCGGCGAGCGGGGTGCCGCAGCGGGCGGTGATGACCAGCTCGCTCGGCTCGTGACTGATGATGCCGGCATGGCCGCGCGTCTCCAGCACCTCGCCGCGCGGCGCGTTGCCATACCAGTCCTTGCTGCCACCGCCGCGAATGCACAGCGGCGCCGTGGCGCCCTGGATGCGCTCGATGAATCGTTGCGTCAGATCGCTCATCGTGCCGTCCCCGTCAGCCGGTATTCGGAGCAGCGCCGCGGCGTCGGCACCGCCTTGCCCGGATTGAGCAGCCCCTGCGGGTCGAAGGCGGCCTTCACGGCGTGGAAGGCGGCGAGCTCGTCGGGCGTGAATTGCACGCACATCTGGCCGATCTTCTCGATGCCGACGCCATGCTCGCCGGTGATCGTGCCGCCGACATCGACCGACAGCTCGAGGATGCGCGCGCCGAACGCGGTGGCGCGCTCCAGCTCGTCCGGCACGTTGGCATCGAACATGATCAGCGGATGCAGGTTGCCGTCGCCGGCGTGGAAGACGTTGGCGCAGGAGAGGCCGTAGCGCTCGGAGAGCTCGCCGATGCGCGTCAATACCTGGGCGAGATGCTTCCTCGGAATCGTGCCGTCCATGCACAGATAGTCCGGCGTCAGGCGGCCGACCGCCGGGAAGGCGGCCTTGCGCCCGGCCCAGAACGTCAGCCGCTCGGCCTCGCTCTGGGAGACGCGCAGGCTGCGCGCGCCGGCCTTCTCCAGCACCGTCTGCATCGCCGCGATTTCCTCCTCGACTTCTTCCGGCGTGCCGTCGGATTCGGCCAGCAGGATCGCCTCGGCGGAAAGGTCGTAGCCGGCATGGACGAAATCCTCGACCGCTGCGGTGGCCGGCTTGTCCATCATCTCGAGGCCGGCCGGGATGATGCCGGCGGCGATGATCTCGGCCACCGCGTTGCCGGCCTGGGTGAGGTCGTCGAACGAGGCCATCACCACACGCGCGGCCTGTGGCTTCGGCGTCAGCTTCACCGTCGCTTCGAGCACCACCGCGAGCATGCCCTCGGAGCCGACCAGCAGCGCGAGCAGATCGTAGCCGGGGCTGTCGAAGGCATCACTGCCGATCTCGATCACCGTGCCGTCGATCAGCGCGATGCGCAGCTTGAGGATGTTATGCACGGTGAGACCGTATTTGAGGCAGTGCACCCCGCCGGAATTCTCGGCGACGTTGCCGCCGATCGTGCAGGCGAGCTGCGAGGAGGGATCGGGCGCGTAATAGAGACCATACGGCGCGGCCGCCTCGCTGATCGCGAGGTTCCTCACCCCGGGCTGCACGCGCGCGGTGCACGCCTGCGGATCGATCGCCAGGATGTGCATGAATTTCGCCAGCGAGAGGATCACGCCGCCCGCGACCGGCGTCGCGCCGCCCGACAGGCCGGTGCCGGCGCCGCGCGCCACCACCGGCACGCCGTGGCGATGGCAGGCGCGCAGGATGGCGACCACCTGCGCCTCGTTCTCGGGCAGCGCCACCAGCCAGGGCATCTGGCGATAGGCGGTCAGTCCGTCGCATTCATAGGGCTTGAGCTCCTCGGCATGCGTGATCAGCGAGGTCGGCGGCAGGATGCCGGAGAGCTCGTGAAGCAGCGCATCGCGCGCCGCGTCCGGCACTTCTGGCGTGTCGGTGGAAGGAAGGGTATGGCTCATCGATAAGGCTCCAGCCAGCCGAAGCTGTCTTCGCTCGCGCCGCTCGGCCGGTATTCGCAGCCGATCCAGCCGGCGTAGCCCAGTTCTGCGAGGCGGCGGAACAAAAAGGGGTAATGGATCTCGCCCGTCCCCGGCTCGTGGCGGCCGGGATTGTCGGCGATCTGGATGTGGCCGATCCTCGGCAGCAGGCGCTCGAGCGTCGCGGCGAGCTCGCCTTCCATGCGCTGGGCGTGATAGACGTCGTATTGCAGGAAAAGGTTCTTGCTGCCGACGGCGTCGATCACACGCATCGCCTCGCTCGTCGTCGCGATCAGGAAACCTGGGGTGTCGCGGGTGTTGAGCGGTTCGAGCAGCAGGCGGATGCCGGCGCGCTGCGTCACCGCGGCGGCGAAGGCGAGGTTGTCGACGAGCGTCTCGAGCGCCCGATCGCGGTCGCCTTCGGGAATGCCCGCCAGACAGTTGAGCCGTGTACAGCCCAACGCCTCGGCATACTCGATCGCCAGGCCCACGCCGTCCTGGAATTCGGCCTTGCGGGAAGGCTGGCAGGCGATGCCGCGCTCGCCGGCCTCCCAGTCGCCGGCCGGCAGGTTGAAGAGCACCATCTCGACGCCCGAGGTCATCACCACTTCGGTGAGCGCCGCCTTGTCGTGCGCGTAGGGAAAGTGGCATTCGACGCCGCTGAAACCGGCGCGCGCGGCGGCGCCGAAGCGGTCGAGAAATTCATGCTCGCCGAAGAGGAAGGAGAGATTGGCGGAGAAGGAAAACGGCACGGACCGGGTCATCCTCGCCCTCTCTCTCCCAGCTCCGCTTTCCGTTTTTCCGAGGCAAACGCTTATGTCAATAGCGGTTTGAACAACGGAATTACCGTTGCGGCAACAACGACCCCCAGCATCCACTTGATGACCAACAGCTCGCGTTCGATGCGCGCCACATCGGACTTGGTCGCCAACGCCTCATTCGAAAGCGCTTCAGCAGCTTTGCGCGCATGTTCTTCATCGACGCCTGCAGCGCGGAAAGCCGCATACACTTCTGAAATCATCGTCGCCATGATCATCGCTCCTCGTCGGCTTCTATCCTAACAGAAAAAGCCAACATGACCGCCGAAGGCGTATGTGACTGGCAGGAAAGAGCGGCGGCAGGAAGGATCGGATCATGCCAAGGCCAGCGTGGAAACGTCGTGCGAGAGCGCTTCGATTTCCCGCTCTTCCGCCGCCAGCAGCCGGCGCGCGACGTCTTGCCAATGGCTGGCGCCGCGCCGGACCGCGGCTGCCAGGGATGCCGTCTCACCAGCGCCGACTTTCGCGCTGTCGGCCCCTGCCATTTCCGGCCACAGGGTGCGCCGCATGCCGTCGAGGTTGGCGAGCCAGAACAAGAGCGATGGCCAGGCCTCACGCTCGATCAAGGCCGGCAGCGTGACGAGGCAGTCGGCGAGATGGTCGCGCACCGCGCGCATCAGGATTTCGGCGCGGCGCCGGCAGCCGCAGGCGAGGCGCTCTTCCCACGCCGGGCCGAGCAGACGCCCGGCGGCATGCTCGCCGCGTTCGTGCAGGATCGCGGTTTCGGTCTCGGCCTCCAGCATGCGCTCGAGCGCGGCATGTGGATCGGTTGCGAAGCCGTGTGCCGCCAGCGCCATCGCCAGCGCGCCCGGCGTCTGCTTCATCATCCAGGCTTCGGCTTTTTCCCACAGCCACTGGCGCAGCGCCTCGCGCCGCACGAACGCGGTATCGCCCTGCAGCGCGGCGGGCAGCGCGCCCAGATCGCGCGCATGCTCGCGGCCGCTGACCAGCACGACGAGGCCGTCGCCCTCCTCACGGCGTGCGAGCTCGCCGAGGAAGAAATGCGGCTTGCCGAAGCGGCCGATCCCGGCGCCATAGACGAGGCCGTGCGGCACTAGCGCGCGGTTGATCGCGGCGACCTCGAAGGGCGCGAATTCCTCGTCGCCGACCGGCACGGCGGCGAACTCCTCCGCTTCGAGCGTCTCCCACAGCGCTTCGCGCGCATTCAGCCAGGCCCCGACCGCGGCGCGTTCCAGCGGCGCGCCCGGCGCGATGCCCGCCTCCCAGCGGTAGAACTCGCGCATCTCCAGCAGATAGGTGCACAGCGTCATGCCGCGCGCATGGCGGGCGTCGCTGATGTGGCAATTGCGCTGCACGGCGGCCACCAGCCGGTCGAAAGCGGGGATCATGGTCGGCTCGGGGCGCACGGAAATGCTGAAGAAATCGTCACGAGCAGGCGAAGGGCAAGGCGCCCGGAGCACAGCGACCGAGACATATCAAACCGATAGGCGAGGGAGCGAGCACCGCGCAACGCAGCCATTCGCCCGCGCAGTAGATTCATTCAGCGTTTCCTCTTGCGGATCTGCCAGTGACTGATACCCTGCACGATGCGCGAGAACGGCAGGTCTTCGAGGCTGCCATATTCGGCCTGGGCGCGCAGCACGAGTTTTCTCACGTCGGGCGCGTGGGACTCGGGATCGAGCAGTTCCTTCAGGCCGGAAAGTCCGCCGCATTGCACCTTCATCGTCATCGCGTGTGGCAGGATGCGCTGGGTGTCCCTGACCTTGAGCGCGAAGGCCGCGTTCTGGCGCAAGAGCTGAAGCAGCTGGCCGCAGGCGGCGCGCACCAGCGGGTCGCGGCAGGCGATCATCTCGCGTTCGGCCAGCAATGCGCGCTGCGCCGCCTCGCACACCGCCGCCTGACAGAGCAGCGCCTTCTCGAATACGCAGGGCAGCGGGTTGAGCTCCTTGCGGAGGTTGTGGTAGCTGTGCTCGTCCATCCTCGGGCCGACGGCTTACCAGTCGTCGCCGGTCAATGGTTCCCAGGGCCGCACGGTATTGAGCGCCTCCTCGGCCTGCAATTCGTTCTCGCCGAAGACCACCTGGATCTTGCACTGGGTCAGATCGGCGCTCTTGCGCATATCCTTCGCGGCGGCGGAGGCGTCCTTGAACTTGGCGAACTCGGTCAGCTTTTCGAGGTTCTTCACCGGGCCGACCTGGGTGATGCGGTAGATGTAGTAAGGCATGCAGTTTCCCTATTCGACGTAACGCTTGGCGGCCTTGCGGCGGCCGGGCTTGGATTTCTGGATGATCACCCCCTTGACGACCGACAGGTCGGGAATGCTCGCCGTCGGATACTTGGGGTTGAGCGGGCGCAATTTCCAGTCCCCGGGGCGGCCGACCAGCTGGCGGAAGATCCATTCACCCTCGAGCCAGGCCATCACATAGGAGCCGTCGACCGCGAGTCCCTCGGGTTCGACGACGATGATGTCGCCCTCGACGAACTCGGGCTCCATGCTGTCGCCGAGCACCATCAGCGCGAACGGCTCGGCGCTACTGCAGGCGTCGAGCGCGGCATCGGTCTCATTCTCTGCCGCCGGCACGACGGGGATGGGGAAAGGCTTCTTGCTTGCGTGGTTCATTCGCTGAGCCATCTGACCAGGTAATACAGACGAAAACCCTCGGAGGAACGCGAGGGGCCGACGACTTCCGCGGCGTGGAGGTTCTGCGCCGGATCCTGCCGCTGCAACGCGGCTTCGGCCGATTCGACCACCTCGACGACGTTTTCGGGGAAACGCTGGCGCTTGCCGCGCGCGGCGCGCACGAGCGCAAACTGTTGTTGCACGAGTTGCGGAACTTCCGCGTCGAGATAGACGCCGCCTTTCATGTCATGCCTCGCAATGCCTTGAGATGGCCAATGATAGGCCCGAACAGCGGTTCGAGATGACGGCGCATCAGCGGCCCGACCGCCGTGGTGCGCGTCAGGATCGGCAGGGCGGCTTCATGGGAAAGCCGCGAGAGCGCCTCCAGCGCCGCCACCTCGCTCGCCGGCAGCGGCAGCGCGGCGGCCTCGTCTCCGGCGGCGAAATACTGGCCGATCAGATCGAGCAGCAGATAGACCGCCTCGTGCGTCGGCGCCTTGTCGAGCGCCAGCTCGGCCGTCTTCAGATAACTCTGCCCGGGGCCGGAATAGCAGCGCGCCAGCAGCCGCGCCGCCGGCGTGTCCGGCAAGCCCGCCGGCAGCGCACGTTCCGGTTCGGGTGGCAGCTCGTCCGGCAGGCTCTCCAGGAAGCCGATCAGAAAGTGCGGGCGGCGCTTGGCCTTCGCCCACAGCTGCAGCCGTTCTTCCGGCGCGAGCAGCCCGGCGGCGAGCACCACGCGCACCGTCTGCATCGCGTTGAGCGGATCGCTCTCGAAGGGCAGATATTCGACCAGATGCCGGGTCAGCACCGGCCCCATCTGGCCCGCGCGCACCGCCGGGTGCATCAGCATCACGCGCGCGATCTCCATCGGCGCCTGCTGCTGGCCGGCCCACCAGGCGCGCCGCGCCAGTTCGTCGGTGAGCCCCGCGGCGTGAGCGACGGCGAGCACCGCCTCGGGTTCGCCGAGCTTGAGCAGCGCTTCGAGATTCTTTTCGCCCGCCTGCCCCATCCGCGTCCAGCGGCGCAAATACACCGGATAACCGCCGGGCGAGCCGAGCACATGGCCGCCGAGCACTTCGCGCACCCGCTGGAAATAGCGTTCGGCACGGCCGACGGGATTGAGGACGATGCGCGCCTCGCCCTTCGGCGTCAGCGCATACAGCGTGCGCGCGCCCTCGTCGATGCGCACCGCATGCACCTCGCCGGCCAGGAGCACGTTGAGGCGCAGGGCGTCTTCGGCGGAGAGTTCGACGCTGCTCAATTGAGCTGGATCCTGCGGCCGAAGGGCACCGGCCGCTTGCCCTTGACGAGCCAGAGCACGGGATAGTTCGGCGCTGCCTTGGGAAACTCACCGTCCGCGTCGGTGAAATAGATCAGCGCATCGGGGTGCTGACCGGCGCGCTCGATCCACTCGAACACCGGCGCAAACGCCGTACCGCCGCCGCCGGCAAACTGCTTCGGTAGCCGCAACTCGTCCCAGGGCTCGAAGAGCCACGGCCCGCCTTCGGCGAGCGCGCTGTCGCAGGCATGCAAGGTGATGCGCACCGGCAGCGTGCCCTTCAGCGCGTTCAGTTCGCCGAGGAACTCGGCCAGATCCTGCTCCGTCACCGAGCCGGAGACGTCGAGTGCGACATGGATGTCGCCACTGTGGCTGCGCAAGGAGGGCCAGATCACCTCCCCTTCGCGGCGCGAGGGGCGCTGCCAGGTGTAATCGTCGCGCGCCGTCTGCGACAGGTATTGCGCCAGCAGCGCACGCCACGACACCTGCGCGGCGAGCGCCGCCTCGGCGAGCCGCGCGAGCTGGCCGGAGAGCTTGCCGGCCTCGCGCGCGCGCTGCGCGGCGGCGGCGAGATGGCGCTGCCATTGTTCCTTGAGCTGCTCTTTTTCCCGGGCGCCGAGCGGCGGCGGCGGGCCGTTTTCCTCTTCCCCTGCCGTCCCGCCAGCGCCGGCTTTCTGCGGCTTGCTGCCACCGGCGTTGGCGTCGATTTCCTCGGCATCGCTGCCGCCCTTGCCCTGCGCCTCGTTTTGCTCACCCTGCCCGCCGCCGTCACCGCCCTCGGCACCATCCCAGACATGCTCGTCCATCATCTGGCTGTCATCAAAGCTGTCGTCGATGCAGGGATAGATCTCCTCCGCCGCCATGCCGCGGTAGATGTCGAGCACCAACGCCTCGGCCGGCGGCGTGAGGCCTTCGTCGACGAGGATCGGATTCACCGCGAAGTCGCAGGCCATGTCCCACTTGCGCTGGACGCGGTGACCGCGGCGCGCGAAATGGCCGAGCGCGCAGTGCAGCGCCTCATGCGCGAGCGCGAACTGCACCTGCGCTCCGGACAAGCGCTCGATCCATGCCGGGTTGTAATAGAGCGTGCGCGCATCGGTCGCGGTGGTGCGGCACCAGGTCGCGGCCTTGAGCGGCAGGCGCAGCACCAAGGCGCCGAGGAACGGCTTGTCGAGGATCAGGCGCGTGCGGGCCGCGGCGAGCTTGTTTTCGACATCGGTCATGGCTTCAATTGTAGAGGGGTTGAACTTTCCTCACAGTGGCACTCTGCACTAGACTTGCCGCAATACCACTGACCGGGAGAAACCGACCGTGACCATCGCCGAACAGATCGCCCAAATCGCTGCGACCCTGCCCGAACCGCTGGCGCGCGAAGCGCTCGATTTCGTACGCTTCCTGCAAGTGCGCGAACGCTCGGAGTGGAGCGACTGGCAAAACGCGCAGGTTTCCTCGCTTGCCCATGTCTGGGACCATGCCGCGGAAGAGGTGTGGAATGACGTTCCGCTGCGGTGACATCGTACTGCTGCCCTTCCCCTTCACCGACTTGTCGTCGAGCAAGCGCCGTCCGGCCTTGCTGTTGCGAAACCTGGGCGAATTCGGCGACTGGCTTTGCCTGCCGGTGACGACGCAAGGCGGCCATGCCGCAAGCCTGCCGCTCTCGCGCGCGGATTTCGCCGCGGACGGCCTGCCTCATGCCAGCTGGGTACGGACGAATCGTCCGACCGTGCTCAGCGAATCGATCATGCTTGGCCGCATCGCCACGCTTCGTCCCGCTGCGCTGTCGGCCATCGGCGCGGCGATGTGCGCGGCCCTGGATTGCCCACGCCAGTCCGGGACATGAAACGCTCGATGTAGCGGCCATGCCGCGGCGAGCTTGTCTTCGACCTCACTCATAGAGCATCAGATCGGCCACGACATTGGCCCAAGCAGAGAACTGCGGCACGGCGAACAGCTTCTCGCCGATGCCACGGTGCATGTCGGAGACGAGCATCACGCCCATCTCGCGCTGCGGGAATTTCTGTGCGTAAGCGAGGATGTTTCCCCAGATCCGCGTCGCCTCGGGGGTGCCGCGCGCGCGCAGCGCACGACCGGCGAGCGCCGCGGCGACCGCGTATTGCAGATCGATCTCGCGCGGCACGGGCACCTCCTCGCCGGCGCAGACCGCATCGAGATCGGGCAGCCGGTCGAGGCTCTCGATGAAGGCGGCGCACTCGATGCCAGCTGCATGACCGACGCAGGCCGCCAGCGCGCCGGGCAACAGCTGGGCGTGGTCGCTGAACTTGCGCAGCGCGCGATGGGCGAACTCCCACGAGCGCGGACTGGGGAAGGCCATCTCGCCGCCGGCGTTCTTCGCCGGATCGAAATCGAAGATCAGCTCGGGCTTGAAGCGCAGGAAGGCGATGATGCGCTCGTCGATGCCGTTGGCGTAGGCCCAGGCGGCCCAGTCGTCGAGATTGACGTCCACCTCGAAGTGCGCGAAGCGGTTGGCCAAGGGCGCTGGCATCGCGTAGGTGACGCCGCGGTCGCCCTGGCGGTTGCCGGCGGCGAAGATCGCCCAGGCCGGCGGCACGCGGTATTCGCCGAGCCGGCGGTCGAGGATCAGCTGGTAGGCGGCGGCGGAGACCGCCGGCGGCGCCGAGGTGATCTCGTCGAGGAACAGGATGCCGGCCGGCCAGTGGCGCTCGGCATCCGGCAGCATCGCCGGCACCGCCCACTCGACGCGGTTGTCGACGCGGAACGGAATGCCGCGCAGATCGGAAGGCTCCATCTGCGAGAGGCGGATGTCGATCACCGGCACGCCGTGGCGCGCCGCGACCTGCGCGACGAGCTGCGACTTGCCGACGCCGGGCGGCCCCCAGAGCATCACCGGGGTGTGGTGGCCGGCGGCGGCGCTTTCGAATTCACGGTCGAGGATGAAGGCAAGCTGGGCGGGGCGCATCACACCGTCTCGTATTTCAGCCGGTCATCCGGCAGCCCGGCCGACTTCAGGCTGTCCGACACGCCGGCGACGAATTCGGCAGGCCCGGCGACATAGACCATGCGCCGCGCGAAATCCGGGATCTGCAACACCTGGCCCGCGGCGGCCGTGCCAGCCGCCGCCGCATCGGGTGCGACCAGGGTCGCGTAGCTGAAGGTTTCCAGCGCCTCGGCCCAGGCGCGGCATTGGTTCTCGAAGTAATGGCCATCGGGGCGGGTCGCCGCCCAGACCAGATGCAGCAGGCCGGGCAGGTCGGCAGCGGCGGCATTCTCGATCAGGCTCTTGATTGGCGCAAAGCCGGTGTCGCAGGCGACGAACAGCAGATCGTCGCTGCTGTCCTTCTGCAGCACGAACTCGCCGAAGGGCCCGAACACGCTGACCAGATCGCCCGGCTTGAACGGGTCCGAGAACAGCCGGGAGGCAAAGGCGTCGTTCTCGTCGCGGCGGATGTGGAACAGCAGGTTGCGGTCGTCGCAGGGGCAGGAGGCGATCGGATAATCGCCCCGGAAATTGGTGGTGGCGCTCGAGACCGAGAGCGTCACCATTTGTCCGGCGAGGAAGCGCAGGCGCTGGCTGCGCGGCGTCACGAGATGCAGCAGCAGGATGTCATTGGTCAGTGGCGTGACCTGCTTCACCTTCGCCGTCACCTCCTGTTCGGGGATATCGTCCGGCCGGCTCGCCTCGATCATCTCGATGACCAGGTCGGTGACCGCGGTGTTCGAGCACAGCAGCGCATGACCCTGGGCGCGCTCGCTGGCCGAGAGCGGGTAGTCGGTCGGATGGATCTGCTTGACCTGGCCGGAGACGATGCGCGCCTTGCACAGCCCGCAATTGCCGTTGCGGCAGCCGTAGGACGGCGCCAGGCCGGCGCGCAGCGCCGCTTCGAGCACCGTCTCGCTGCCTTCGACGAAAAACTCATGACCCGAAGGCCGCACCTTGACCTGCGCCGTCATGACACGCAATACATCATCGAGTACCTCCAATCGGTCGGCGGGCGCTTCGCTCGCCAGCACTTCGGCCAGCCCCTCGTCGATGCGACGGGCCAGCTCGGCGAGCTGAGGAAAAGGCGCCGTTTCCAGCATTTCGTCGATGCGTGCGCGCAGCGCTTCGACGAGGCGATGATACTCGGCCAGATGGCGGCGCACCTCTTCGAGTTCCTCGCTCTGCGCCGCCAGCCGCTGCGCGAGGATCTCCTGGTTGGGCAGGATGCGTTCGCGCACGCGCTTGGCGAACGCCTGCTCCTTGATCTGCATGATGCGCTCGAAAGCGCCGGAATCCTCGAGCTCGACGTCGGGATAGAGCTTTTGCAGGTCTTCGGTATTGACCATGCCGTCATGCGAAGGCAGCTCGCCGGCGGCGATGTGTTTTTGCAGCACCGCGCGCGGCACGCCCAAGAGCTGCGCCGCGCGCGAGAGTGTCAGGGGCAGGGACACGGCAGTCTCCTCTTCATTCGTAATTATTGTTTTGCTGATGATACAGAAAAAGCGGCCGGCAAAAAGCAGGCGGCGATTCTTTGCTAGACTGCAGCCGTCGGGAATCGCGGACTCCCGGCTTGCCAAAGACGGTGTCCCGTCCAAGTTCCGCCAATGCGCTTTTTGCGAGGCAACGTCATGGACACCGTCAGACCTGCATCACCCCCTGCCCCCCATCACACCGCTGCCGAAGCCGCGCGTGCCGTCCCACCAGCGCCGACTTTGGGCGAGGCGTTCCGTTACTGGCTCAAGCTCGGCTTCATCAGCTTCGGTGGGCCAGCTGGACAGATCTCGATGATGCATCAGGAGCTGGTCGAGAGGCGCCGCTGGATTTCCGAGCACCGCTTCCTGCACGCGCTCAACTACTGCATGCTGCTGCCGGGGCCGGAGGCGATCCAGCTCGCCATCTACATCAGCTGGCTGCTGCATGGCACCGTCGGCGCGGTGCTGGCCGGCGTGCTGTTCTTCCTGCCGGCTTTCGTGCTGCTCTCGGCGCTCGCCGCCGTCTATCTCGCCTTTGGCGACGTGCCGCAGATCGCCGGCATTTTCTCCGGCATCCGGCCGGCCGTCGTCGCCGTGGTGCTGTTCGCCGCCTGGCGCATCGGCAGCAAGGCCCTGAAAAACGGCGTGCTGATGACCATCGCGGTACTCGCCTTCATCGGCATCTTCTTCTTCAAGCTCGACTTCTTCTGGATCGTCGTCGCCGCCGCGGCCCTCGGCGCCATCGGCGGCAAGCTCGCGCCGGCCAAGTTCAAGGCCGGCGGCGGCCACGGCGCTTCCCACAAGGCTTACGGCCCGGCGCTGATCGACGACGACACGCCGCCGCCGGCGCATGCGAAATTCTCCTGGGGCAAACTGATCGCCACGACGCTGATCTTCGTCGCCCTCTGGGCCGCCGCGCTCGTCGCCACCCGCGATGCCCCGGCGCTCTACGACATGGGCGCGTTCTTCACCAAGGCCGCCTTCCTCACCATCGGCGGCGCCTACGCCGTGCTGCCCTATGTCTATCAACATGCCGTCGAGCATTATGGCTGGCTCACCGGCCCGCAGATGATGGACGGCCTGGCGCTCGGCGAGACCACGCCGGGGCCGCTGATCATGGTCGTCACCTGGGTGGGCTACATCGGCGGCGTCACCAAGGAGGTGTTCGCCAATCCCGTCGCGGCCGGCCTGGCCGGGGCCACCGTGGCGACCTTCTTCACCTTCCTGCCGAGCTTCCTGTTCATCCTCGGCGGCGGTCCGCTGGTCGAGAGCACGCGCGGCGAGGTGAAGTTCACCGCCCCACTGACGGCGATCACCGCCGCCGTGGTCGGCGTGATCATGAACCTGGCCGTATTCTTCGCCTGGCACACCTTCTGGCCGCAGGCGTCTGATGCCGCGCCGTTTGCCGGCGGTTTCGACTGGCTGGCGGTCGCCATCGCGCTGGCGAGCTTGCTCGCGCTGTGGAAATACAAGATCGACATCATGAAGGTGATCGGCGTCTGCGCGCTGCTGGGGCTGGCGTATTCGCTCATCCGCTGATCCCCGCCGCGCTCGCGCCGGGAAGCGGCTCTGCCTCGAGCGCGGCATTCGGCGATCCGCTCCCACGGCCTGGAGCACCGCTGAAAATCGGCGCTGGCAGGACGGCACCCCGATCGATTTCAGCGCGTGCGATAAGTTGCGTGGCAGGCGACGCAGGTGCCGAGCAGATTGGGTAGCTCGGCGAGCGCCTTGTCGCGCTCGCCACTCGCCGCGGCGCGCGCGAAATCGCTCGCCACGAGATGGCCATTGATGGCCAGCTGATGCATCTCGCGCGGCATCTGCGGGCCCGGACGCGCCTCGAAAGGCAGCGTGGCATTCTTGCCCATCGCGCTGCGCCCCAGTTCCTTTTCCGCGACCTCGCCCGCCTCCTTGACCTGGTTCGCGGCCAGCAGCGAGATGATCGAGTTGAGGGCGATCAGGTTGTCGAGCATTTCCTTGCGCAGGGTTTCCTGCGCGGCGGGCTTGAGCTCGGCCAGCAGGCGGGTATCTTCGGCCGCCGCCGGCAAGGCCAGCAGCGCGAGGAGCAACGGGAGCTTTTTTCTCATGGTCGGCCACTTCCGGAAAAATCGTCACGCCGCATCATAAGAGAAAAAATGGCATTGCCCGATTTTCTTCGTTGAATAAATCAATTGATACATATCAACATCGAAATATGGAGAATTACTAAAATTTTCGGCATCCCGGCCGATCGGGCCGACAGCCCAGCTCGATACAAAGGGAAAGACCGGACAGGTTTTTCGTCATTTCGTTCAAAACAGGGGGCATCAGATGAAACACCAGCACATGAAACGGACCCTGCTCGCGGCGCTCGTCTCGGGCATCTTTCTGCCGATCGGCGCGCAGGCTGCCACTGAAGCGGAACTGCTGCAGAAACTCGAAGCACTGACCAAGGAGGTCGAGGCGCTCAAAGCCCAGGTCGCCGCGCAACAGAAAGCGACGCAACAAGTAGCCGACAAGGTCGAGGTCGCCGAGAGCAAGTCGCTCGGCAAGTGGCTCACCGTCGGCGGGGACTACCAGTTCCGCGTCGATAGCATGAAGGGGGAGACGAAGGCTTATACCGATGTCAATGCGACGTTTGCCTACGCTCAGGATTACATGCAAAGAAACAACATGTGGTCACAACTATCCGCGATGGCCACCTTTGCGCATGATATGTCTGCGGTGCAAACTATTTCACAAGCGCAGGCATTCATGGCACTCCCCTCAACACAGAGCATGTTGGGGCCAAGCGGTCTAGGTGCTTTCTCGCAGACCATTGCTGCCTACAAACCCAAGAACGACACGCTCTACACCCACCGCTTCGGGCTCGATCTCGGCGCCAAGGTGGCGCAGGACGTCTCGCTGACCGCGCGGCTGGCGATGTACAAGACCTTCGGCGACCAGAGCCTCGATGCGCTCTCCAACGCGCCGAACACGCCCTATTTCGCCGATCGCGTCGGCGTGTTCGACGGCACGCTCTCCCACATTCCCTCCGACAGCTATCTGAACGTCGATCGCGCCTACGTCACCTGGAACAACCTGTTCGACGAGGACATCTGGTTCTCGGTCGGCCGCCGGCCTTCGACCCAGGGCGCGCCGACCAATCTCAAGTACAACACCGAATGGCCCGGCCGCGGCGGCACGCCCGCGCTCTTGGTCGATTACGCTTTCGACGGCATGACGCTCGGCTATGGCTTCGACAGCGACGCGCTGCCCGGCGGCTATGCCAAGGTCTGCTATGGCCGCGGCTTCGAGAGCGGCTTCAAGTGGTCGCCCGGCAACTCGCTCGAGGATACCGACATGGTCGGCATCTCGATCGTGCCGATCGACACCGGCGCCACGCGCGTCTGGCTGCAATGGAACCGCGGCATGAACATCTTCGATGCGCCGAAGATGCAGAACACCTACTTCGGCACGACGATGCCGAAGACCAACCTCGGCGACATCGACTGGTTCGGCGCCGGCATCATGGGCAAGATGAAGAACGTCGGCAAGGGCGAGCTCTACTACTTCGCCGATCTGGCCTTGAGCCGCACCCACCCGAACGACAACGTCTCGGCGCAGTTCGGCTTCCAGGGTCTCTTGACCGGTGCCTTCTTCCAGCCCGAAGCGCCGAAGGACAAGACCGGCGGCGCGGTCTTCCTCGGCCTGCGTTACGACCTGCCGTCGAAGACCAAGCTCGGCTTCGAATACAACCACGGCAGCAAGAACTGGATCACCTTCGCGCCGGCTTCCGCCGACATGTGGACCTCGAAGGTCGGCACGCGCGGCAACGTGTATGAGGTCTACCTGATCCAGGAATTCGACGCCAAGCCGATCGCCTCGGCCATGGCCAAGAGCTTCTTCCGCCTCGGCTTCCAGTACTACGACTTCAAATACACCGGCAGCAACAACTGGGTCGGCGCGCCGGTCAAGATCAGCGACGTAAACGCCAGCAACATGATGACCATGACGCCGCTCTCCAAGGCCTACGACCTCTACGGCACGCTCGAAGTGAAGTTCTGATTTGGCGCGGTGCGACCGGCGGTGTAAACTTTCCATCGCCGGTCGCGTTATTGGATCGTAGTTCCCTTTTCTGGAGGATTTCGAATCATGCTGAAAAAGTTTGCCGTTGCCGCCGCCCTCGCCGCTTCCGTCGTTGCTTTCTCGCCCGTCGCCTCGGCCGCCGATGTCAAGATGGTCGGCACCGTGCAGGAAATCAAGATGGCGCCGGATGGCAAGTCGGCTACGGTCGTGCTGAAGAACGTCAAGGGTGGCGCCGAAGTCACCGTGCTGATCAAGGACGATCTAACGCTCGACAAGTTCAAGGACAAGCGCATCGTCAAGGGCGACGAAGTGCGGGTCAAATACGACGACGCCCAGAACAACCTGAGCTCCTCGTTCAAGAAGACCGCCGGCTGCTAAGCCCGTCTTCTCCCAGGAACGGCGGCCTGCGGGCCGCCGTTTTTCATTCCTCTTCCGCTCTCTTCCGCTGCAAAAAAATCGGCGCTGGCGGCACGGCACCTGCCGGGCGCCACCCCGGCCGAAGACGAAAAAAATCCCCGCCGCAGCGGGGATCAACTCGAGGCCATCAATCAACTTGGCAATCAGTGCACTTCCTCCCAGCCGGTGATCATCGCCTTGATGTGCGATAGCGGCGTGGCGCCGGTGGTGGTGAGATAGACATGGGCGATCACGAAGATCAGCATCATGTAGGCGCCGATCAGGTGGCCGAGCGCCACGGTGTCGAGCGACAGCAGCTTGTCCACTCCCCAGGCCGGCCACTGGTCATAGAACAGGTAGAGCCAACCGGTAATCCAGATCAGCGGGCCGACGATCACCAGAATGAACAGATACGCGAGCCGCTGCAGCGGGTTGTGCTTGGAAAGCTGGGTCTGGCGATGCGGATGGGGCGCATTCTTGAAGATGCCGAACAGGTAGTAGTTCGCCATCGCCATCACGTTCTTGGTGGTGGGGATGTACTGCTTCCACTCGCCCGTCGTGAAGTGCCAGAAGATCGCGAACACCCACAGGCCGACCAGCGTCCACGCGGCGTTGGTATGCAGATTCACGGCTTTTTCGAAGCCGAAGTTGCTGTAAAGGCCATGAATCTCGAAACCGGTGATCATCAGGAAGATGATCAGCCCCGCCTGGCTCCAGTGCCAGAAGCGTTCGAAGCGCTTGAAGATGTAGATTTTTTCGGACATGTCGGTTCCTCTCAGTGTTTCTTGCTCGTGAAGATGCGCAGCAGGCCATGGCCCAGCACGGCCAGCAGCGTCAGCAAGGCCAGCAGCTTGACGCCGTTGTCGAGCCAGGTGATGCGGTCACGGCCCGGCAGATAGACGCCCGGCACGCCTTCGAGGCGGCCACCCTGGGTATGGCACTCGTTGCAGGCGACGGCCTTTTCCTTCGGCGCGACCATGTGGGTGATCGGCCACTGGCTGATGGTTTCGATGAAGTCGATCTTGCCCGAGAACGGCAAGCCGGCTTCCTTCATGCCGGCTTCGATGGCCTTGTCCCAATCGAGGTTGGTCCAGAAGGCCGTGTCGTCGGCGCCGGCCAGGTGGGTGACGACCAGGGTCTTGTATTCCGCGTCGTAAGGCTGCTTGCCGCGGAAGGTCTTGACCGGCCAGATGCGCGAGCGGCCATCGGTCGGGCTGCCTTCGAACTTGTTGATGTAGATCGGCTGTTGGGCCTTGTCGACCTTGGTGTCGCGCAGCGTGTAGTTCACGTCGCCGTTGAACCAGACATAGTCCGGCTTGACGTTCTCGCCATACTTGAAGTCACCCTTGATGCCCATGTAAATCGGGTGCCCTTCCTCGTTCTTGATGACGAGCGGCTTGCCGTCCTCGCCGCGCTTGCCCGCGGTCGACCAGTCCCAGTACATCTTGGTCGCGATCTCGCCGCGCGCGAAGGCCGGAATGTGGCAGGTCTGGCAGGCGAGCTTGTTGGTGTGGTTGTTCAGCTTCGCGGCATTCTTTTCCTTGTGCGGCTTCTGGCCATGACAGGACTGGCAGGTCGCCGGGTTGCGATCCTTTTCCTTGCCGCGGATCATCACGCCTTCCTTGTCGACGGCGGTCGGCGCGTAACGGCTGCCCGGCACGTTGTGGCCATCGGTCTTGTGGCAGGTCGCGCAGGTGAAGTTGAGCCCCTCCGAATCCATATGGACGTCGAGCTTCTTGTCCGGATCCTCGAGCGAGCTGTCCAGATCGCCGTGCTTGACCCCGTCGCCGCCGCCGCCGTTGAAATGGCAGGCGCCGCAGGTCTTGCGGCTGGTCTTGCCGACTTTCTGGGCCATCTTCTGCAGATTGAGACCCTTGATGATCTTGCCCCCCACTTCGACATCCTTGCCATAAACCATGCCGCCGAGGCCAGAGGGCTTCGAATAGGCGCCGGTCGTGTCATGGCAGGCGAGGCAATCGACCAGGGTCTCGTCGTTCTTGACGCCCTTGTCGGTCATCGCGTTATAGCCGATGTGACAGCTGGCGCAGGCCTTCAGGTTCGATTGCGAGGAGGTGCAGAAGTTGTTGATGACGTGGATCTTGCCGAGCTTCTGATCGGTCTTCGGATTGAGGTACTCCCAGTTCCAGTGCTCGGTATGCATGATCTGCTTGGCCGCCTCGGTGTGGCAGGACAGGCAGGCTTTGGTCACTTCCGGACCGGACTGGAAATCCTGCTGCAATTCCTTGAACTTGCTGTGATCGGCCGTGCTGCCGGCCTTGGGCTGATCGGCGGCTTGCACGAAGCTGCCGGCCGCCAGCGCCAGCCAGCCTATGAACAACGCCTTGGCGATGCGATGTGTAGGTTGCATAGCAACTCCCTCAGTTCGTGACAACACTGGAATCCTAGTTGCATGCGCTGCGCCGCGCAATTACTCCTCGGGAGTATCGTGGTTATACGCGGCGCGAGTCTCTCGATCGCCCGTTTTCCCCATGGAATATCAAATTATTAGTAATTTCTGATATTTACACCACCCTCCTAACCCATTTGGCTAGTCGCGGCGAAATAACTTTGGTGCTAACGTAGTCTTGTGTCCGTCCACAGGGGAGCGGCCTGCGGCCGCGAGGGCTGGATACGGTCTTCATCCATCTGGTCAGGGAGCAATCATCCATGAGTAACTGGTTTGCCGGCTTCAAGGCCGACTACGAGAAAATCTTCGTCGAGGAGTGGTCGCATTATCTCGGCGCCATCCTGCTGATCATGATCATCCTGGCGATGATGGTCAATGGCACGGTATGGGGGGTATTCGGCGGCGTGCGCTATTGGGGCGACCGCATCAACGGACTGCTCGGCCTTGCCCCGCTGCTGGACATCCAGGTCCCCGAGGAAGGCCTGCTGACCCACCGCATGTCGCTGATGAACATCATGCTGCTGCTCGGCGCCTTCACCGCCGCGCTGATGTCGCGGCAGTTCCAGTTGAGCCGGCCGCCGAAACTCGAATTCATCTGGGCCGCGCTCGGCGGCACCTTGATGGGCATCGGCGCCTCGTTCGCCGGCGGCTGCACCACCGGCGGTTTCTTCAACCCGGTGGTGCATTCCTCGCCCGCCGGCTGGATCATGGCCGGCGGCCTGATGATCGGGGCGGTGATCGGCCTCAAGCTCTTGCTGTGGACGCTCGAACACATTTCCTGGGGCATGGAGGCGCCGCCCACGCTCAACGCGCCCGATGGCCTGGTGAAGAACTATCCGCTGATCGGTTTTCTGATCATCGGCGGCATCATCGTCTGGTCTTACAACTGGTATCACTCGGATGACCGCATCTGGGCGACCCGCGCAGTGATCGTCGTGCTCGGCTTTGCCATCGGCTTCGTCATGCACCGCGCGCGCCTGTGTTTCGCCCGCGCCTTCCGCGAGCCCTTCATGACGGCCGAGGGCGACATGACCAAGGCGATCATCCTGGCGCTGGCGATCGGTATCCCGATCGCCGCCTTCCTGTTCCAGCGCAAGGTGATCGATCCGTTCTCGGCGATCCCGGCCTCGTTCTGGATCGGCTCGCTGATCGGCGGCGTGGTCTTCGGCATCGGCATGGTGTTCGCCGGCGGCTGCGCCTCCGGCTCGCTGTGGCGCATGGGCGAAGGCCATCTCAAACTCTGGGTGGCGATGTTCTTCTTCGCCTGGATGGGCTCCACCGCCAGCGCGATCCTGAAGATGAGCGGACTGACGCGCTCCATCCCGGACAGCGATGCGGATTTCGAGATCACCGCGGTCGGCTATCAGGCGTATTGGCCGGACCTGCTCGGCGGCTGGGCGCCGACGCTGCTCATCTCGGGCGCCCTGCTGCTCGCCTGGTATGTCTTCGTGCGCTACAACGAATCGACGGAGAAATTCACCGTGGTATGACGTTTTCATCATCACACACAGGGGGTGTGCCATGAAAACCAAGCTGTTCGTCATCGTCGTTTCCAGCGCTGTCGCCGCCGGCTGCGCCCAGACGCCGCCGCAGGAATCGAGCGTCGAGGCCAAGGTCGCCGCAGGCGGCGTCGGGGTCGGCAATTACAAGCCCTACACCACCATCGTCGACTACGCCTATGTGAAGCCGCATGCGACGCCGCCGATCGATCGCGACAAGAACGCGCTCGTCATCGACTCGCGGCCGACCAAGGCGCGTTACGACCCCGGTCACCTGCCCGGCGCGATCAACCTGGTCGAACCGCTGTTCGACAAACAGAAAGACAAACTGCCCGCCGACAAGACGAAAGAGATCATCTTCTACTGCCAGGGGCTGTCCTGCGAGCTCTCGCACAGCTCGGCCTACAAGGCGGAGCAGCTCGGCTACCGGAACATCAAGGTCTATGCCGGCGGCGTGCCCGATTGGGAAGCGAATGGCGGCATCCTGTCGGTGAGTACCGATTACATCGACAAGCTGCTGGCCGAAAAAGCCGATGTCGTGCTGATCGACGCGCGTCCCGAGCGCACCGCGGAAAAAGGCATGATCCCGGGCGCGATCAACATGCCGGACAACAAATTCGACGCTGCCCGACTGCCCGCCGACAAGAAGAAGCCGCTGATCTTCTATTGCGGCGGCCTCGCCTGCGATCTATCCGACAAGTCGGCCCACAAGGCCAAGGCGCTCGGCTACCAGAACGTGCGCGTCTATGCGGAAGGCTATCCTGCCTGGGCAGCCGCCCACCGGCAGGCGGCGGCGCCAGCCGCCGCGCCAAGCCAGGGGATGCCGAGCGCGGCCGCGGCGCCAGGCAACACGACCGGCGCGGCGGCGAAATTCGTGGTCGAGACGGCGAAGGACAAGGAGGTGATCAGCACTCCGTTCTTCGAACGCATCGTCAAGGAAGACCCCGCGAAGCTGACGATCATCGACGTGCGCAAGATCGAGCAATGCCGGGCCGGCACCTGGCCGGGCGCGCAGTGCATCCCGCTCGCCGAGCTCGAAGGCAGGCTCGCCAGCCTGCCCAAGGACAAGCCGATCGTGTTCACCTGTGGCACCGGCGCGCAGGCGAGCATGGCGCACGATCTGTTCACCGAGAAGAAGATGCCGGGCGAAGCCTACATCCTCGATGCCGAGGTCGAGGTCGTCGACGGCAAGGCGCGCATCAAGAAGTAATCCGCCCGCGTACCGCCGCGCCGGGAAAAGTCGGCGCTGACGGCACGGCACGACGCCACCCGCAAGCGGGTGGCGTTTTCATTGCGGCCAGTCCGGCTTACGGCTGCCATGCAGGATGTCGAGTTCGGGCCGGTAGATCGCGGTTTCGATCTCGAGGAAGCCCAGCACGGTGTGGAACAGGTTGTCGTGGGTGTAGGGCTGGTCGCGCCTCTGCCGCAGCGCCGCGAGGTCGATGTCGTGATGATGGCCGCCGAACCACATGATCGCCGGCACGTGCAGCTGCGCTTTCGGTGCGATCGCGCGCGGCAGGCCATGCAGCCAGGTGCCGCCCTCGCCGAGCGATTCGCCGTGATCGCTGACATAGATGAGCGCGGTCTCGAAGCGCTCGCTGTTGCGCTTCAACAGCTCGATGGTCTTGGCCAGGAAATGATCGGTGTAGAGCAATGCGTTGTCGTAGGCATTGATGATTTCCTCGGGCGTGCATTGGCTCAGGTCGTTGTTCCGGCACACCGGCTTGAAGCGCTCGAAGGCCGCCGGATAGCGCTTGTAATACGCCGGGCCGTGATTGCCCATCTGGTGCAGCACGATGACGATGTCGCCGCTCGGATGGCTGTCGATGTAGTCCTGCAAGGGCACCAGCATGCCTTCGTCGCGGCATTCGACGTCGCAAACGGTATTCACCTCGGGGGATTTGAAGTCCTGATACGGCACGCGCAGCGCGACGCCCTTCGAATCGGAATTGTTGTCGAGCCACAGCACATGCACGCCGGCGCGCTGCAGCACGTCGAGCAGGCTCTCCTTGCCTTCCGCCTTGCCATTGCTGCCCTCCGCGGAAAACATGCAGGGCACGGAAACCGCCGTCGAGGTGCCGCAGGCATGGAAATCGGTGAAACTGATGACCCCTGCCTCCTGTTTCAGCAGCGGGTTGGTTTCGCGCGCGTAGCCGTTGAGCGAGAAGTGATCCGCGCGCGCCGTTTCGCCGACCACCAGGATCATCAGCTCGCGGTGCGGGTCTTCGGCGGAGCGGCGCGCATCCAGGCCGATCGGCTCGATCGCCTGGTCCGCCGGCGAGGCGAGTCGGCCGCGCGCATACTTGACCACCGAATAGAGCGGAAAGGCCGGGTTCGCGTAGGAACGCAAGGGCTTGTGCTCGCGCACGAACGAGGCGAAGAAGCCGCCGAACAGCAGCGCCGGGCCGACGATCGCGAGCAGTGCGAGCGAGAGCAGCTTGAGCCGTGCCCAGGCTTCGGCGCGCCAGCCGCGCCAGCGCAGGCGCGCGCGGGCGACGAGCCAGGCCGGCACGACGCCCAGACCGAGAAAATAGGCGAGCAGCCGGAAATTGAGCAGGTCGCGCGCCTCGGCCGGATTGGTCTGCGCGACGTTTTGCAGCATTTCGTCGTTGATGACGACGCCGTAGCTGTCCATGAAATACGCGGTCAGTGCCGACAGCAGCAGCAGCACGATCAGAACCGGCTTGATCGCCCGGCCGAAGGCCACCAAGCCGACCAGCAGCACGCTCAGCGCGCCGAACGCCAGCGCCAGCGCCAGCAGCGCCGGCAGCATGGCGGGCGCCGTGCCGTAGGTCTTCAGGACATGGCCGAAAAAGCTGAAGTTGTCGACGCCGATCACCCAGGCGGTGACCAGCAATAGCAGCGTATTGCCGGTCAGGCCGCGGGAGTGGACTTCCGAACTGCTCGCCACCGTCAGTATTGCACTTCGTGCCAGCGTCCGGAGGACTTGATCCGGTCGCGCACCGCCTGCCAGCGGGCAACCGAGCCGGCCGCGGCGACGAGCGCCTTCTCGACACTCGGCCAGAGCTCGCCGACGCCGGCCAGATAGAGGTGCGTCTCGGGCGCCTGGAGCATCTCCCAGACTTCCGCGGCGTTGCGGGCGATCGCCTGGTCGAGCGCGACGGGCACATCCAGCGCCGGACGCGGGCTGACCGCCTGGAAGGCCTTGTAGGTGGGCTGATAGACGTACTGCGCCAGGTCCTTGTTCTCGTCGTTCATGTAGAGCATGTCGAGCCCGGTCTTCGCGCCGTAGAAGAGGCGCACCTTACCGTCCCAGCTGCCGAACTTTTCGTAGATCGTGCGGATCAGCGCGCGGAAGGGCGCGATGCCCGTACCCATGCCGATCATCAGGATGCCCGCCTTGCGGTCGTCCGGCATTGCGAACGGATAGCCGATCGGCCCCTGGAACTCGACCGTCGCGCCGACGGGGAGATCGCACAGATAGTGACTGGCGATGCCGGGATAGCGCTCGCCGTTGAAATCGTCGATGTAGCTGTGGCGCAAAACGCAGAGCGCGAACTCCGTGCCGCCGTCGCGCTCGACCGGCGCATCGGCCACCAGGTAAAGGCGCGGATGATGGACGTTGCCATACTGGCCCGGCGCCAGGATGCGGACGCACTGGCCCAGCTGGGGTGTGAAATCGGCGTCGGCGCAGTGAAAGACGAGGTGCCGCACCTCCTGCGCCGACTGCGCCGGGGTGAGGCGCTCGGAGCGCAGCAGCGTGGCGCGCCGGATCTGGTGGATGGATGCTTCGTCGATGGACATGCTGACCTCTCGTTTTTCAAGGATCGGCGGGATAATACGTGAATGTTCCCACCCTTCTCCATCGGCCGTCTGCCGCGGATCGAGTTCGGCAGCGGCGCAGTGCAAAAAGTTCCCGCCCTCGCCGCCGGCTACGGCACGCGTCTGCTGCTCGTCACCGGCCAGCGCAGCTTCCTCGAATCTCCCCATGCGCCGCCGCTGTTCGAGGCGCTGCGCCAGCGCGGCTGCAGCTGGGAAACCCTCCGCGTCGCCGGCGAGCCCACCGTGGCGTTCGTCGATGATGCCGTCGCCCGCCTGCGCGGCGAGGAATTCGCCGCGGTGATCGGCATCGGCGGCGGCAGCGTGCTCGACGCCGCGAAGGCGATCGCGGGACTCCTCAAGCCCGGCAACTCGGTGCTGGATCACCTCGAAGGCGTCGGCCCGGAGCTGCCCTACCGCGGCCCGGCCACGCCTTTCATCGCCGTGCCGACCACCGCCGGCACCGGCTCGGAAGTAACGAAGAATGCGGTGATCGGTGAGCCGGGGAAATTCAAGAAATCCTTCCGCGACGAGCAACTGGTGGCGCAATGGGCGATCGTCGATCCGGACCTGCTCGCCAGCTGCGCGCCGCCGCTGATCGCCGCCGACGGCATGGATGCCTTCACCCAGCTGCTGGAGAGCTTCGTCTCGCGCCGCGCCAATCCGCTCACCGACGCGCTGGCCCGAAGCGGCATCATGGCGGTGAAGGACGGCCTGCTGCCCTTCTACCACGACCCGGCCGACGCCGCGGCGCGGCAGAAGATGGCTTATGCGGCGCTCGTCTCCGGCATCTGCCTCGCCAACACCGGCCTGGGCGCCGTGCACGGGCTGGCCGCACCGCTGGGGGCCTGCTTCCCGATCCCGCACGGCCTGGCCTGCGGCACGCTGCTCGCGACGACCACGGCCGTCAATATCGAGGCGCTCAAACAGCGCAGCCCCGACAGTCCGGCGCTGCCGAAATACGCCGAGATCGGCCGGCGTTTCGCGATGCAAAAAGGCCTGAACGGCGACGCGGCGCGCGCCCATCTCCTCGACACGCTGCGCCAGTGGGAACGCGCACTCGCGCTGCCGCGCCTGTCCGCGTGCCGTGTCACCAGCGCCGACTTTCCGCGCCTCGTCGCCCACTGCCGCGGCAGCAGCATGAAGACCAATCCGGTCGAGCTCACCGACGCGGAAATCGAATACATCCTTGCGGAGCGCCTCTGACCATGACCATCCACGGCAAACCGATCCAGGAACGCATCGACTGGCTCTTCGACCTCGCCGACCGCCACGCCGCGAATTTCGGCAGCCCGGAAGCGACGTTGGCGCGGCAACGCTATCTGGCCGAGCATCCGACCGCGATCGCCGTGCTCAAATGCATGGACGGCCGCGTCAATATCCCCGTCGTCACCAACACGCCGGTCGGCATCCTGATGCCCTTCCGCAATCTCGGTGGCCGCTTCGATCTCGGCTGGCCGCATCTCGGCGAGGTGCTGGCCAATCACGTCCAGCGCATGGTCAATGCCGGCCGGCGCGTGCTCGTCATCATCAACTACCATTTCTCGCAAGGCGACCCGCAGCGCGGCTGTGCCGGCTTCAATCATGACACGGCGGCAGCGATAGCGCATACGCTGGAGATCCGCCAGCAGGTCGAAACCATCTTCGGCAGCGGGCATGGCACGGTCTATCCGCTCGTCGTCGGCCTGGAAACCGACGAGGACGCGCTGATCGTCCATGGCAGCAAGGGCGAAAAGCTCGAACTGGCCAATCTCACGGCGAGCGAGCGCGCCAATCTCGATCTGCGGCTCGCCGCCTTGCTGCCCGACATGCCGGCGCAAATGCGCCACGACCTGCTGCCGCTCCTGCACGGCAATCTCGAGCACATCGACGACATCCGCGCGCAGATCCGCAGGAACGAACGCCTGCTCGACATCGAGCACCGCGAGTGGATGATCTGCCTCGGCCGCGGCTTCGACTTCCTGCACACGCCGAACGTCGCGCTGATCATCGGCCCTTACAGCCCGAACCTTGCCGAGCCGATCCATCGCGCCGCCGGCATCATCCAGTCCAACATGGCGGCCGGCCGCATCCCCGACGATGGCATGCTGCTGCTGACCTCGGCGCCTTATGACGAAATCGGCGTCGACCGCGCCCGCGCCGAGGTGAAGAGCCGCTTCCTGACGCGCTTCGCCAGCGAGGTGATCCGTCAGGAGTTCCCCGCGCTGGCGGAGAAGATGACCATCCGCACGGCGGTGCTCGACTGGCATTCCCGTCGGCTGGAGCTGATCACGCGCTGAAAGTCGGCGCTGCCGCAATGGCACCCGCTTCAGCGGGTCGGCGGCACCCGTTTCAGCGCGTCCGCACCGCGGCGAGGATACCCTGCATCAGCGCGATCGGCGTCGGCGGACAGCCGGGCACCTTGACATCGACCGGGAGCACCGCCTCGACCGGCCCGACGGTCGCGTAATTCGGGCCGAACAGCCGCCCGATCTCGCCACAGCCGCAGCCGCAATCGCCGACTGCGACGACCAGCTTCGGGTCGGGCGTGCACTCGTAGGCGATCTTCAGCGCGTTCTCCATGTTCTTCGTCACCGGCCCGGTGACGAGCAGCATGTCGGCGTGCCGGGGGCTGGCGACGAACTTGATGCCCCGGCCTTCGAGGTTGTAGTAGGGATTGTTCAGCGCGTGGATCTCCAGCTCGCAGGCGTTGCAGGAGCCGGCATCGACCTCGCGGATCGTCAGCGCGCGGCCGAGGATGTTCAGCACCTCGTCCTGCAGACGATCGATTTCGCGCCGCATGTCGTCCGTCCCGGGCGCCGGCTCGGTGACGATGCCGGTCTTGGCAATGCGTTTGAGGAGCGAGAGCATCAGTTCCTCACCGAGCGCTGCGTTCTGGAAGTCTGCCCCTCTGCGAAGAGGGAGCTGGGGGAAGTCGGGTCATATGTCCTGGCCGGAGTAGGAAAGGTTGAACGATTTGTTGATGAGCGGGAAATCCGGCACGATGTCGTTGAGCACCGCGTGTTCGAGCGCCGGCCAGGCCTGCCAGGAAGGATCGTGCGGATGGCAGCGGGCGATCTTGCCGTCCGCGCCCAGTTGCACGCCGACGATCACTTCGCCACGCCAGCCCTCGACGATGCCGACACCGGCAGCGCCGGCCACGGGCTCGACCGTGCCGCGGATCTCGCCAGCGGGCATGTCGGCGGCAAGCAGACGGATCAGGCGCAGGGATTCGTAAATCTCCGCGAAGCGCACGGCGACGCGCGCCGCGACGTCGCCGCGCTCGTCGGAAGCCGGCCGCACCGCCAAACGGTTCCACGGCGGCGGCGGTGCGTAGCCATGCCGATGGCAACGCGCATCGAGCAACACGCCGGCGGCGCGCGCGGCCATGCCGGACAGCGACAGCTCGCGCACCAGCCGGGCGTCGATCGGGCCGGTGGTGAGGAAACGGTCCTGCAAGCCGGAATGCTCGTCGTAGATGCGCTGCAATTCCTTGACCGCGCGTCCGATGCTCTCGCACTGCGTGACGATCGCGGCGAGATGCCGTGCCTCGACATCGACCGCCACGCCGCCTGGCACGATGCTGTCCATCAGGAAGCGGTGGCCGAACACCTGGGCATTGAGGCGCACCCAGTCTTCCTTGAGGCGGAAGAACTGCGACAGCCCGAAGGCCAGCGCCGCATCGTTGCCGAGCATGCCGAGATCGCCGAGATGGTTGGCGACGCGCTCGCGTTCGAGCAGCAGCGCCCGCAGCGCCAGCGCGCGTGGCGGCGGCGTCACGCCGCAGGCCGCTTCCAGCGCATCGGCATAGGCCCAGCAAAAGGCCACGGTCGAATCGCCGGAGACGCGCCCGACCAGCCGGGCGCCGGTCGCAAAGTCGGCGCTGGCGAGACGGCACTCGATGCCCTTGTGCTGGTAGCCGAGACGTTGTTCGAGGCGCAGCACGCGTTCGCCGACCACGGTGAAGCGGAAATGGCCCGGCTCGATGATGCCGGCGTGGATCGGGCCGACCGGGATTTCATGCGCGCCCTCGCCGCCGACCTGGACGAAGTCGTAGTCGCTCGGCAGGTTTTCGTGCGCGGGCGGATGATTGGCATCGTGGCGCAGCGGGAACCAGTCGGCCGGCCAGCCGCCGTGACGCAGCCACGGCCGCCGGTCCTCGCCGTCGTGACGGATGCCGACCAGATCGTAAGTGGCGCGCTGCATGCGGTTCGCCGCCGCGAAGATGCCGGACAGATCGGGATAGACCGGATCGTCGGCCGGCAGGTCGAGGGTGAGATAGGGCCAGCCCTCGTCGAGCGCGAACACCGCATGGACGCGGAAACCGCCACCGCTGCAGCGCTCGTCGCTGCCCCACAGCGCGCACAGACGCCCGGCGTGACGGTGCACGGAGATCGCAAAGCGCAGCCAGTCTTCCCGATCGGCGGTCTGGCCGCGCCAGATCGGCGCGCCGACGCCGGGCTGGCGCGTGAATTCGATCGGTTCGGCATGAAAACGCATCGTGTCACCCCAGCATACGCGCGGCCTCAAGGAACCAGCGCGAGAGATAGGGCGGGATCCACAGGCCCATCATCAATGCAAGGCCCAGGTGCACGAAGACCGGCGTGATGGCGGGCGCGTGCGGCAGGGGCTTGGCCTCGGATTCGCCGAACACCATCGGCTGCACCTTGGCGAGGATCGAGGCGAAGGCGACGCCGAGGCCCAGCAACAGGAAGGGTGTGGCCCAGGGATGGAACTTCATCGCGTGGGTGAGGATCATGAATTCGCTGGCGAAGACGCCGAACGGCGGCATGCCGAGGATGGCGAGCGTGCCGAGCATCAGCCCCCAGCCGATCAGCGGATTGATGCGCTTCAGGCCGCGGATGTCCTCCATGATCTGTGTGCCGCACTTCTGCGCGGCATGGCCGACGGCGAAGAAGATCGCCGACTTGACCAGCGAATGCATCGTCATGTGCAAGAAGCCGGCGAAGCTCGCCACCGGGCCGCCCATGCCGAAGGCGAAGGTGATGATGCCCATGTGCTCGATCGAAGAATAAGCGAACATGCGCTTGACGTCGCGCTGGCGGCCGAGGAAGAAGGCGGCGGCGAGCAGCGTGAAGATGCCGAAGCCCATCATCAGGTTGCCGGCGAAGTCGGTATGCAAGGCGCCGTCGGCGAGCACCTTGCAGCGCAGGATCGCGTAGAGTGCGACGTTGAGCAACAGGCCCGAGAGCACCGCGGAGACGGGCGTCGGACCTTCGGCATGGGCGTCGGGCAGCCAGTTGTGCATCGGCGCCAGTCCCACTTTCGTGCCGTAGCCGACCAGCAGGAAGATGAAGGCGAGCGCCATGATGGTCGGATCGAGCTGACCCTTGACCTCGACCAGATGCGACCACAGCAGCGCCGTGCCGGATTCGCCGAGGATGCGTTCCGCCGCGAAATAGAGCAGGATCGTGCCAAACAGCGCCTGGGCGATGCCGACGCCGCAGAGGATGAAATACTTCCACGCCGCCTCCAGGCTGGCCGGCGAGCGGTAGAGCGAGACGAGCAGCACGGTGGTGAGCGTCGCCGCCTCCATCGCCACCCAGAGGATGCCGAGATTGTTGGTGGTCAGCGCCACCAGCATCGTGCACATGAAGAGCTGGTACATGCTCTTGTAGAGCCGCAGGCGCGCCGGCGTGAGCTTGCCGTGCGAGCGGTCGTTCTTCATGTAGGGATCGGAGAAGATCGCCGTGGTCATGCCGACGAAGGCGGTGAGCGTGACGAAGAAGACGTTCATCGAGTCGATGAAGAACTGCTCGCCGAAGGCGAAGCGCGGCCCCTGATCGATGATCTCGGCGGTCAGCCCCGCGGCAGAGAGGAACGTCGCGGCGCTGGCGATGATGTTCAGATGCGGTGCCCAGTGGCGCTCGCCCGCGAACGAGAGCAGGATGCCGGAAAGCAACGGGATGAGCAGCGTGAGGGCGAAGAAATCCAGCGTCATCGCTATTCCTTGAGCTGCTCCATGTGATGGATGTCGAGGCTGTCGAACTGGTCGCGGATCTGGAAGAAGAACACGCCGAGGATGACCATGCCGACCAGCACGTCGAGCGCGATGCCGAGCTCGACCACCATCGGCATGCCGTAGGTCGCCGAGGTGGCGGCGAGGAACAGACCGTTTTCCATCGCCAGGAAGCCGACCACCTGGGTGATCGCCTTCTTACGCGTGATCATCATCAAAAAGGCAAGCATCACGGTGGCGAGCGCGATGCCGAGCGTGCCACGCGTGATGGTGGAAGACAGCTGCGAGATCGGTGTCGCGACGTTGAAGGCGATGATGACCAGGCCGAGACCGATCAGCGTCGTCGTCGGAATGTTGATCAGCCCCTCGACCTCGCCCTTGATGTGCAGCTTGCGCACCAGACGGTGCAGGATCCAGGGCAGCAGGATGACTTTCAGCACCAGCGTCAGTCCGGCCGAGTAGAACAGATGGTGCTGGCCGGTCTTCACCGCCACCACCAGCGTCGACAGGAACAGCGCGAAGCCCTGCAGGGCGAACAGGTCGATCAGCTGGATCACGCGCCGCTGCGCGAGCATCGCGAAACCGAGCAGCAGGATCACCGCGGCCAGAAGGTTGATGAGCTGGGCGTAGAGGGGCACGGCCTGGCTCATACGCGGCTCTCCAGCAGCAGGCGCACCAACAGGCCCAGCACCGCGAGCAGGAAGGCGGTGCCGAGGAATTCCGGCGCACGGAAGATGCGCATCTTGGCGTTGATCGTCTCGAGCAGCGCGACCAAGGCGCCACCGATCACGAGTTTGACGAGCAACACCGGCAACGCGGCAATCAAGGCCAGGAAATTGTCGCGTTCGGCGATCCCCCAGGGGAAGAACAGCGCCAGGCCGAGACAGGAATAAGCGTAGAGCTTGAGGCTCGCCGCCCATTCGAGCAGCGCGAGATGGCGGCCCGAATATTCGAGGATCATCGCCTCGTGGATCATCGTCAGCTCGAGATGGGTCGCCGGGTTGTCGACCGGCACGCGCGCATTCTCGGCGAAGGACACCATCGTGAAAGCGATGCCGGCAAAGGCAATGCTCGGATAGATGACCAGCTCCCGATGCGCCAGCGTCTCGACGATGGTCGCCACCGACGTAGACTGGGCGATCATCGCCATCGTGAAGATCACCATCAAGAGCGCCGGCTCGGCGAGGAAGCCGATCAGCATCTCGCGCCGGCCGCCGAGGGTGCCGAACGAAGTGCCGACATCCATGCCGGCCAGGGCGATGAAGACGCGGGCGAGACCGAACACGCCGACCAGGGCCAGCGCATCGGCGGCCGGCGCGAACGGCAGATCGGTCGACAGGCTGGGGATGATCGCGCAGGCGAGCACCATGCAGCCGAAGATGATGAACGGCGCGAAGCGGAACAGCGCCGAGGCATTGTGCGCGAGGACCACATCCTTGTGGAACAGCTTGTGCAGCGTGTAATACGGTTGCAGCAAAGGCGGCGCCGCGCGGTTTTGCAGCCAGGCGCGGCACTGATTCACCCAGCCGGTCAAGAGCGGCGCCAGCAACAGGGCGAGCGCGATGGCGAAGAGCTGGCCGAGGACACCCGTCAGGCTGATCATGGTCGTGCCACCAGCAGCAAGAGGATCAGGGTGACGAAGCTGTACATCAGATAGACCGCGATCCGCCCTCCCTGCAGACGGGTGATCAATGAGGAAACGGCGCCCGCCACACGGGCGATCGGCAGATAGAGCCAATACCAGAAATGATCCTCGACCTTGACGGTATAGATCGGCTGACGGTCACGGATGCTCGGGAAATGGCGTGTCATGCGGAACATCGGCCCGAAGATGCGCCGGATCGGCTGCGAGAAGCCTTCCGCCGTATCCTGCGCGCGCGGCCCCTGGAAGTGATAGCCGCAATCCCAAGCCGGCCCACGCCGCACGCGGCCGTGATACAGCGTCCTGACGATCCAGCGGCCGAACAGCAGCGTCGCCACGATCGTCAGCAAAAACAGCACCGGCGCATAACTGGCGCGTTCCGGCGAGATCGGCGCCAGCAGCCACCAGCCGGTTTCGACGACGCGTTCGGCCAGGCCCTTGCCGAGCAACTGACGCGTCGCCGCGTCGAGCCTGAGGATCAGCGTGCCGGGCAGCATGCCCAAGGCGAGCGTCAGGCCCGCCAACCAGAGGAGGCCGGTCTTTTCGAACGGCCCGGCATCGTGCGCGTCCTTGAGCGCGGGCTCGCGCATCTGCCCCAGAAAGATGATGCCGTAGAACTTGACCAGCGCGAAACCGGCCAGCGCCGCCGTGAGCGCCACGGCGGCCGCGGCCGCCGGCACGATCATGTTCAACCAGGAATGCGGCAGGCCGGGCGAGAACAGGAAAGCCTGCAGCAACAGCCATTCCGAAACGAAGCCGGACAGCGGCGGCAGACCCGCGCCGGCGATCACGCCGCCGAGGGCCAGCCAGGCCACCCAGGGCATCGGGCCGATCAGCCCGCCGAGCTTGCCGAGGCTGCGCTGGCTGGTCGCATGCAGCACCGAGCCGGTGCACAGGAACAGCAGGCTCTTGAAACCGGCATGGGCCAGACAGTGGTAAAGCACCGCGGTGAGCGACAAGGCCGCCAGCGCTTCCATCTCGTAGGAGTGGAACAGCAGCGTCAGGCCGATGCCGACCACGAGCAGGCCGATGTTCTCGATCGACGAATAGGCCAGGAGTCGCTTCATGTCCGACTGCACGGTGGCATAGAGCACGCCGAACAGCGCGGTGAGCAGACCGGCCGCCAGCGCCACCACGCCCCACCACCACAGGGTCGTGCCGACGAGATCCAGGCTCACGCGCAACAGGCCGTAGATGGCGGTCTTCAGCATCACGCCGCTCATCAGCGCCGACACCGGCGAGGGCGCGGCCGGATGGGCCTCGGGCAGCCAGACATGCACCGGCAGCAGCCCCGCCTTGGCGCCGAAACCGAACAGCGCGAGCAAAAAGGCCACCGAGCCCCAAAACGGCGACAGATGCTGCGCGCGCATCCCGGCGAAGGTGTAATCGCCCGCGCCGCCGGTCATCACCCCGAACGACAGCAGGATGGCGATCGCGCCGACATGGGCGACGAGCAGGTAGAGGTAGCCGGCGCGACGGATCTCCTCGTGCCGGTGATCGGTGGTGACGAGGAAGAAGGAGGAGAGCGCCATCGTCTCCCACGCCACCATGAAGGCATAGGCATCGTCCGCCAGCAGCACCATCAGCATGCTGGCGAGGAACAGGTGGTATTCGAGATTGAGCACGCCGGGCGTCATCCCCTCGCCCTGCCGGAAGTAACCGGCGGCATAGGTCGAAATGCCGGCCGCCGCGAAGCCCAGCAGCAGGACGAAGACGGCCGCCAGATTGTCGAGGCGCAGATGGAAAGGCAGGGTCGGCAGGCCGATGGCGAGCGTCGCCGTCTCGACCGGGCTGCCGAGCGAGACCAGGCCGACGAAGCCGACCGCCAGGCCGACGATGGCACCGAGCGGGAACAGTATCCGGCTGACATAGCGCCGGTTGCGCGGCGCGAAGAGCCCACCCAGCCCGATCGCCAGCCACAGACTGGCGGCGAGGATCAGGCTATCGATGGGTAAGAGCGACATAGTGGCAATCAATTATACGCCGTGGGCAAAGTCGGCGCTGGCAGGACGGCACTCATTTGCGTATCAGCGTCCCCGCCGTCTCGATGCCCGCCTCCCTCGCGCGGGCATAGGCGGCCTCGATGGCATCGTCCGCGGTGGCAAAGACATTCTCGCTGCCGATCGCGCCAATCAGCCCGGTGGCCGCCATCACGTCGCGCACCTGCTTCTTGAGCCCGGCGAACAGGAGCGTCACGCCGTTGGCGCGCAGCCGCTCGACGAGGTGATGGATCACCTCCTCGCCGGAAGCGTCGAGCTCGTTGATGCCATCGCCGACGACGATGAGGAATTTCGCCTCCGGATCGCCGGTGATCGCTTCGAGCACGGCATCCTCGAAATACGAGACGTTGGCGAAATAGAGTCGGCCGTCGAAACGTACCGCCACCACCACCTTCGAGGCCGGCAGATTCGCCACCTTGATGTCGCGCAGCGTGCCGTCGGGGTGGCGGCCGAGGATCGCCACGCGCGGCTGCATCGTGCGGTAGAGAAACAGGATGATCGCCAGCCCCGCGCCGATCAGGATGCCCTTGTCGAGGTGCGGCGCCACGACCAGCGTGGCGATGAAAGTGACGATCGCGGCGATGCCATCGTGGCGGCTCGCCTGCCAGGCGTGCCTGATCGCCTTGAAATTGACGAGCCCCACCACCGCCATGATGATCACGGCGGCGAGCGTCGCCTGGGGCAGGTGGTAGAGCAAGGGCGTCAGGAACAGCAGGGTCAGCACCACGAACACGGCGGTGATCACCGAGGACAGGCCGGTGACCGCTCCGGCATTGAGGTTGACCGCGGAGCGGGAGAACGAGCCCGAGACCGGGAACGCCTGCGAGAAACTGCCGACGATGTTGGCCAGGCCCTGACCGATCAATTCCTGATTCGGATCGAGACGCTGCTTGGTCTTGGCCGCCATCGCCTTGGCGATCGAGATCGCCTCCATGAAGCCGACCAGCGAGATCACCACCGCCGTCGACAGCAGCGTGCCGATCATGTCCCAGGAAATCTTCGGCCAAGCGAAAGACGGCAGCCCTTCGGGAATCTTGCCCACCACCTGGCCGCCGCCGGACAGCCGCACATTGCCTTCGGGCCCATGCACGCCGCGCGTGATGCGCCAATGGCGGCCATCGCCCTTGAGGTCGGCCGGCACCTTGCCGGCCGGATAAAACCTCACCGCGCCATCGGCCAGCTCGACGCGCTCGAAGGCGAATGCGCGCAGCGCGCGCGTGCGGCGGCGGTTTTCGTCCTCGCGGTCCTTGATCTGCAGCTTGAGGAGCTCGATCTCGTAATTGAGCTCGGCGCGCGTCCGTGCCTGACCGTCGTCCCGGCCGAGCTTCTTGAGCGCGCCCGCCTTGTCGAGCAAGGCCGCATTGAGCTCATCGATACGCGCCTCGGCCTGACGGTAGGCGTCCAGCAGAATCCGCGCCTCGGCATCTTCGATCGCTTCGGCCGGCACCGTCGTGGTCTTTTCGAAACCGATCTGCCAGGAGATCACGGTCGCCACCGTCACCGCGATCAGCACCCCCGGCCACCGGGGAGCGAAGCGGCGAAACCCCCAGATGATCACGAGCGACAGGACCCCCATCACCAACGTCGGCCAGTGGATGTCGGAGATCAGCTGCAAGACGCCCCAGATATCGGCGAGAAAGGATTCCGAGCGGCCCATCGGCACGCCGAACAGCTTGTTGAGCTGGGAAAGGCCGATGATGATCGCCGCCGCGTTGGTGAAGCCGACGATCACCGGATGCGAGAGGAAATTGACCACCACCCCGAGCCTGAAAATCCCCAGCGAGAGCTGCACGAGTCCGACGAGCAGCGCAAGCATGATCGCCAGGGCGACGAACTGCTCGGAGCCGGGCGCGGCGAACGGCGCCAGCGACGAGGCGGTGAGCAAGGAGACCACCGCCACCGGGCCGGTCGCGAGCTGGTGCGATGAGCCGAACAGCGCCGCCACCGCGACCGGCAGGAAGGCTGCATACAAGCCGTAGTAAGGCGGCAGGCCGGCGAGCTGCGCATAGGCCATCGACTGCGGCACGAGCACCAGCGCGACGGTGAGCCCGGCCATGAAGTCGGCGCGCAACGTTTCCTGGCGGTAAGGCAACCAGCGCAAGAAGGGCAAGAAGCGGGAAAAACGTTCGAGATCGATCATCGACGGCACCACCGTTCACGTTTTCTTCACGATTCCAGTGATATTACCCATGTCGGTCGGGGGGTTGGCTAAAGTGTCCTTATCCGCCAATCAGACCGGCCAATTCTGCGACGGGGGAGGACGTCGATGACGCACGACAAACGGCTGTGGAGCAGGACGGTGTTCTGGGGCGTCATCACGGCGCTACTCTATGCCACTTTGTTCATCGAGGCGGAATCGGTGATCCGGCTGGCGCGCGAGACGCCGCAACACCCCTGGCTCGTGCTCGTGCCGATCGCGATCGCCTTTGCCATTTCCTTCACGCATGGCGCGTTCACCGGTCTGTTCTGGGAGGCGATGGGGCTGAAGGCGGCCAGCAAGCCCAAGACGCCGCAGACGGCCGGCCAGGAGTGAGCCATGGCGGAAGTGCAATTCATCGAACTGAACGCCGCGACGGTCTTCCTGCTGGTCTTGATCGGTTTCATCGGCGGCATGGTCTCGGGTTTCATCGGCTCGGGCGGCGCCTTCGTGCTCACGCCGGCGATGATGTCGCTCGGCGCGCCGGCCATGGTGGCGGTGGCCTCGAACATTTGCCACAAGTTCCCGAAAGCGCTGGTCGGCGCGGTGAAACGCCACAAATACGGCCAGGTCGATGTCAAGCTGGGGGTGATCCTCGGCATGGTCGCCGAAGCCGGCATGCTCGCCGGCAAGCATGTGATGACCTCGATCAAGCAAGGCTTCGGCGCCGCCGGCACCGATCTCTACGTCTCGGTGGTGTTCATCGTCGTGCTGGCCATCGTCGGCGGTTACGTGCTGCGCGATTACCGCCGGCTGAAGCGGCTCGATCACGCCCTGCCCGAGGCCAAGCCCGGACTCGCGCGCTGGATCCAGTCGGTCGAGATTCCGGGCACGATGATCCATTTCAAGGCCATCGGCGCGCGCATCTCCTTACTGTTCATCCTGCCGATCGGCTTCGCCACCGGCATGCTGGCGGCCACCATCGCGGTGGGCGGTTTCATCGGCGTGCCGGCGATGATCTACCTGCTCGGCGTGCCGGCGATCATGGCCTCGGCCACCGAGCTGGTGATCGCCTTCGTGATGGGCCTGGGCGGCACGATCTTCTACGGCCTCGAAGGCGCGGTCGACATCCGCCTGTCGATGCTGATCCTGCTGGGTTCGCTGTTCGGCATCCAGCTCGGCGCGATCGGCACGACCTACGTCAAGGACTACCAGGTCAAGCTGGTGATGGCGGTGATCATGCTCACCGTGCTGTTTTCACGCTTCTTCTACATCCCCGGCTACCTTTCGGCGCTCGGCATGATCGCCCCCCTCGATCACGAGAGCGTCGGCACCCTGAAGACCCTGGGCGATTCCGTGCTCGCAGTCGCCTTGATCCTCGGCGCGGTGACCGTGCTCACTTCGCTCACGCGCGGCATGGCCGAGCATCGCAAGGAAGAACAGCGCCTCGAACTCGAAGCGAGCATGGCGCGGCTCGCCCCGATCGCCGCGACGCTCGAGCCCAGCGCGCGGCTGGCGCGTCTCGTCGTCGCCAGCGACGGTTCCCAATACAGCAGCGGCGCGCTCACCACCGCCGACGATCTCGCCCGCGCCACGGGGGCCGAGGTCTTGGTGCTCTCGGTCGCCGTGGTCAATCCCGAATACGCCACCGCGGTGCCCGAGCTGCGCGCCACGGCGCTCGCCAACGCCGAGACGGCCGCCAGCCTCGGCCTGGCGGCGCTGTCCGCCGTCCGTCGCAACCGACTGATCGTCGAGGCCGACGATCCCTATCGCGGCATCGTCGAGGCAGCCGAAGAAGCGCGCGCCGATCTGATCGTCATCGGCCGGCGCGGCAAGCGGGGTCTGGCACGCGACTTGATCGGCGATGCCACGGCCAAGGTGATCGGCCATGCGAGCTGCCCGGTGCTGGTCTGCCCACGGGGCGCGCATCTGGCCGAGGGGCCGATCCTCGCCGCCACCGACGGTTCACGGTTCGGCGATGCCGCCACCTGGTATGCGGCGAAGCTCGCCGAACGGCTCGGACGACGGCTCGTGGTCGTCTCGGCGGTGTTGCCGAGCCAGACCGAGGCGCGGCGGCGCGAGGCGGTCGCCACCATCGAGCGGGTGGAAACGGCGTTGCGGGGCGGTCCGGTGGCGGTCAAGGGAGTGGTCGATACCGGCCGTCCCGAGCAGGTGATCGTGGATCAGGCCCGGCACGAAAACGCCGCCTTGATCGTCATCGGCACCCATGGCCGCACCGGGCTCGATCGCCTGCTGATGGGCTCGGTCGCCGAGCGCGTGATCGGCTTCGCCGACCGGCCCGTGCTCGCCGTGCGCTGAGGTGCCGTTCCGCCAGCGCCGAATTTTCGGATGAAAGCGCGATAATCCCGGCATGCCCAAGCCGCCATTGAAGCTCCTGGTGATCGAGGACGACCCCGACCTCGCCGCCAATCTCGTCGATCACTTCACCCAGCACGGCCATATCGTCGACGCCGCCGCCGACGGCAAGACCGGCCTGCACCTGGCCGCCACCGAGAATTTCGATGCCATCGTGCTCGACATGATCCTGCCCGGCCTCGACGGACTGGAATTGCTGCACCGTCTGCGCGAGGACGTCGGCCGCGCCACGCCGGTGCTGGTGCTGTCGGCACGCGACACGGTCGAGGAGCGCGTCGCGGGGCTGGCGGCCGGCGCCGACGATTATCTGGTCAAACCCTTTGCGTTGGCCGAGCTCGAAGCGCGCCTGCTGGCGCTGGTGCGCCGCGCCCGCTCGCAGGTGGCGCAAGGACGGCTGAAAGTCGCCGACCTCGTCCTCGATACCGCGAGCCGGCGCGTCGCGCGCGGCGCGCGCCTCATCGAGCTCGCGCCGATTCCGCTCAAGATCCTGGAAATCCTGATGCGCGCCAGCCCCCGCGTGGTGCGGCGCGGCGAGCTCGAACGCGCCTTGTGGGGCACCGCGCCGCCGCTCTCCGATGCATTGCGCAGCCATCTGCACCAGCTGCGCCAGGCCATCGAGCACGAAGGCGAGCCGATGCTGCTCGAAACGGTGCGCAGCGTCGGCTGGCGCATCGCCGCGCCCGGTGATGACTCGCCGGCTTAGCCTGCGCAGCCGGCTGGCGCTCGCTTTCGCCGGTCTCGGCGCGCTGGTCGTGACCGCATTGTCGTTGGCCATCGCCTACGGCGCCCACGACGTCGCCCGGCGGCTGATGGACCAGACGCTCACGGCCGAAATCGAGGATTACATCGCCCGCCACGGGCGCAATCCGGCCTCGTTGCCGCCGGCGGCCGTCGGTCTCGAGGGATTCGTCGCCCCTCGTGGTGAGAAGGATCCCCGCCAGCCCGAGAACGTGCGTGATCTTCCTGTCGGACGGCATGAGATCGTCTCCGGGGACACGCCCTATCGCGTCGCCATCGAAGAACGCAATGGCTGGCGCTATGTGATCCTGTTCGACGAAACCCGCCAGAAGCGGCGCGAGGCACGCTTCCTCGCCTGGCTGGCGGGCGGCGCGGGGGCCGTCACCCTGATCGTGCTGATGGGCGCCTGGTGGCTGGCGGGGCGCGCGCTGGCGCCCGTCTCGCGGCTTGCCGAGGCCATCGCCACGGCCGATCCCGAACGGCCGCCCGTGCTCACGCCCGCCGACGTTCCGGATGACGAGCTCAAGCAGCTCGCGACGGCGTTCGCCCATTTCTCCACGCGCATCAACCAGTTCATCGCCCGCGAGCGCGCCTTCACCGCCGATGTCAGCCACGAACTGCGCACGCCGCTGGCCGTGATCCAGGGCGCCGCGGAATTATTGGCCGGCGACGCGACGCTCGCCGCGAAACAGCGCGAGCGCGCCGCACGCGTCCAGCATGCCGCCCGACGCATGGCCGAGCTCATCGACGCGCTCTTGCTGCTCGCGCGCGAGGAAACGGCCTCCGGCCAGTGCGAAGCCGCCGCGCTCGCGCGCGAGACCGCGGAACGGCTGCACACCCAGTGCGGGGAACGCGGCATCAGCGTCGGGCTCGATCTCGCCGCTCCCCTTACCCTGCCGCTGGCCGCCCCCCTGTTCATCATCCTGTTCGGCAACTTGCTGCGCAATGCCTGCGCCCATGCCCGCAGCCGCGTCGAGGTCGAGCTGACCGCCGGGCATCTGATCGTCGCCGACGATGGGCCGGGAATGAGCGAAGAAGCGCTTGCCACCGCCTGCCAACGCCACTGGCGCGGCCCCGACAGCCAAGGCATGGGCCTCGGTCTCGCGCTCGTCACCCGCATCTGCGAACTCTCCGGCTTTACGCTGCGGCTCGCCAACCGCCCAGAAGGCGGCTTTATGGCACGAGTGGAATTTTCTTCACCGGACGACGACGTTCGCGTTTGACATTGCTTTCACGCAGCTGCCGATAGCCTGCCGCAGGGCCGATTCCGTCAATCATGCAAACCATTTCCATCTGCTAATATCCGTGAGTTCAGCCGCCCTTCCCGAGCCCACTGCCCCGATGCCAGCCCAGCGCGCCCGTCTCGCCCGTTTTCTGCCTTTCCTGCGTTGGTGGCCCCAGGTCACGAAAAAATCCCTACGCGATGATCTGATCGCCGGCATCACCGGCGCCCTGATCGTCCTGCCGCAGGGGGTCGCCTTCGCGATCATCGCCGGCCTGCCGCCGCAATACGGCCTTTATGCGGCGATGACGCCGGCGGTCGTCGGCGCGTTGTTCGGTTCCTCCTGGCATCTCGTCTCCGGCCCGACGACCGCGATCTCGATCGCGGTCTTCGCCGCGCTCTCGCACACCGCCGAACCGGGTTCGCCGCAATACATCCAGCTGGTGCTGACGCTCACCTTCCTGGTCGGCGTCTTCCAGCTGATCCTGGGGGTCGCGCGGCTGGGCGCGCTGGTCAATTTCATCTCGCATACGGTAGTGATCGGCTTCACGGCCGGGGCGGCGATCCTGATCGCGGCCAGCCAGGTGAAAAACTTTTTCGGCATCACGATTCCCCGCGGCACGCCGTTCTACGAGATCCTGCACCAGCTTTTCTTGCAGTTCTTCGACATCAACCCCTGGGTGCTGGCCGTGAGCCTCGTCACGCTGGCGACCGGCATCCTGACCAAGAAATACTTCAAGAAGATTCCCTACATGATCGCGGCGATGATCGTCGGCTCGCTCTTCGCCGAGGCGCTCAATCTCTGGCAGGGACAGGAGGCGACGGGCATCAGGACCGTCGGCGCGCTGCCCGGCGGCTTGCCGCCCCTGTCGCTGCCCGACTTCTCGCCCGCCGCGCTCAAGGCCACCTTCGCGCCGGCGCTGGTGATCACGATGCTGGCGCTCACCGAGGCCGTCTCGATCGCGCGCGCGATCGCCGTGCGCTCGGAGCAGCGCATCGACGGCAACCAGGAGTTCATCGGCCAGGGGCTGTCGAACATCGTCGGCAGCTTCTTCTCGGCCTATGCCTCCTCCGGCTCGTTCAACCGCAGCGGCGTCAACTACGAGGCCGGCGCCAAGACGCCGCTCGCCTCGGTATTCGCCTCGCTGGCGCTGGTGCTGATCCTGCTCGCGGTCGCGCCGCTCGCCGCCTATCTCCCCACCGCCGCGATGGCCGGCATCCTGTTCCTGGTCGCCTGGGGCCTGATCGATTTCCATCACATCGCTCACATCTGGCACACCAGCAAGGCGGAAAGCGCGATCCTCGCCACGACGTTGGTCGGCACGCTCGTCAACCTCGAAGCCGGCATCTTCCTCGGTGTCTTCCTCTCGCTGCTGATGTTCCTCTACCGCACCTCGAAGCCGGAGATGATCCCGGTGGTGCCGGCGCCCGAGGAAGGGGCCTATCACTTCGTCCGTGCCAAGGGGCGGCCCGAATGCCCGCAACTGAGAATCCTGCGCGTCACCGGCTCGCTCTATTTCGGCGCCGCGAGCTATGTGCAGCAGGTGCTGCAGCAGATCGACGAGGACAACCCGCTGCAGAAATCGGTGCTGCTGACCTGTTCCGGCCTGTCCTACATCGACATCGCCGGCGCGGAGGTGCTCGCCCAGGAGGCGCGCCGCCGCCGCCGGCTGGGGGGCGGGCTTTATTTCTACCGGCTCAACCAGACCAACATGGCGCTCCTGCGGCAGGGCGGATATCTCGACCAGATCGGGCCGGGCGCCTTCTTCCCGGTGATGACCAAGGTCACCAGCGCGCTCTACTGGACGCTCGACCCGAACGTCTGCCGCACCTGCAAGACGCGCATTTTCAGCGAGTGCAACAAGGGCATCCTGCCCGACGGCTTCCGCCGCCAGCGCCTCTTGCTGGCCACCGACGGCAGCGAATTCAGCCACGCGCCGGAAGACATCGCGATCCAGCTGGCCCGACACTTCGGTGTCACGCTCGACATCATGACCATGGTCGAATCGCCGGCCGACGACGAGATCGCGCGCGCGCGGCTGGCACAGGCCGAGCGCAAGGCCCACATCGCCGGCGTCGCCTGCGAGCCCCACGTGCGTTACGGCAAGCAGCCGGTCGCCGAAGTGGTCGCCGCGGCGCGTGAGGCCGACAGCAACATCCTCGTCATCGGCCGCCGGCCGCCGCGTGGCGACATCAAGGAGCGTCTGCTCGGCGACATCGCCCAGCAGATCCTCATCCAGTCGCCCTGCCATGTGCTCGTCGCCAACTGGCAGGCGCCGGCCTTCAACAACCGCATCCTCGTCGCCAGCGACGGCTCGTCGATCAGCGCCACCGCCACCGAGGTCGCCGCTCAGATCGCCAAGGCTGCCGCCCTGCCGGTGACCGTGCTGGCCGCCGCGAGCACCGATGCCGATCGTGCCCGGGCGGAAGAGGATCTGGCGGAAAAGGTCGGCCTGCTGAAAATCGAGGGCGTCGCCGCCGAGGCCCGCATCGTCGCCAAGCCCCCCGAGCAGGCGATCATCGAGACGGCGCAGGAGATCGGCGCCGATCTCGTCGTCATCGGCAACGATCAGCGCAAGGGCTTCGCCCGCACGCTCGCCGGCCAGACCACCGACCGCGTCGTCGGCGGCCTGGCCTGCGCGGTGCTGGTGGTGAAGCGGCCGCCGGAACCGGATGCGCTCGTCGCGGCGGTGAGCAAGCAATCCTGATCCCTTAAGCCACGCCGACGGCTGCGCCGCTCCATCCAGGCCGAAGCGCTCACTCCTTCACGAAGGGCTTTTCCACGCTCTCCGCTTCGGCGTCTTCGCGATATGGGAAGCGCACATGGCCGTAGCGGATCAGCAGCACGCCGAGCGTCAGCAGGAAGATCGCGAGCGCGACGGCCAGCATGCGCCATTCGGTCATTTCCTTGATGTCGAGGATCAGGTAGCGCGCCAGGGCCACGATCGCGATGTACATCGGGAATCGCACCGGCAACTGGCCGGACTTGAAATACTGGCCGATCATGGCCAGCACTTCGAGGTAGAGGAACATCAACAGCAGATCGGCCAGCTGCACCCGGCTGGCGGCGACCATCACCATCACTTCGTGATACATCGCCACCGTGGTGGCGATGCCGATCACCATCAGGCCGAGATATTCGACGAAATCGAGACCGCGGCTGAAGCCGCGGCGCAGGCGATCGAAGGTGTGGGAACGGGTGTCCATGTCGGATCGGTCTATCTCGCTGGCAACCGGCCGCCCACTTTAGCGCAAAAGGGGCCGGCGCGCGTGTAGACTGTGCCGTCCCGCCAGCGCCGACTTTCACGACCATGGGCTACCGACTCTCGAAAATCTACACCCGCACCGGCGATGCCGGCACAACCGGATTGGGCGACGGCACGCGCGTGCCGAAAGATGCGCCGCGCATCGCCGCCTTGGGCGACGTCGATGAACTGAATGCCGTCATCGGCCTGCTGCTGTGCGAAGAGCTGCCCGGCGAAGTGCGCAAGCTGCTCCTCGGCGTGCAGCACGATCTCTTCGATCTCGGCGGCGAGCTCTCGGTGCCCGGTGGCGCGTTTCTCAAAGCGACCCAGCCGCAGCGTCTCGAAACCGAGATCGACCGCTTCAATGGCGAGCTCGCGCCGCTCAAGGAATTCATCCTGCCCGGCGGCACACGTGCCGCTGCACTGACCCATCACGCGCGCACCGTCTGCCGCCGCGCCGAACGCGCGGTCGTGACGCTGGCGCAAACGGAGACCGTCTCGGCGCCGGCGCGCCAGTATCTGAACCGCCTATCCGATCTGCTGTTCGTGCTCGCGCGCTGGCTCAACCACCACGCGGGGCACGGCGACGTGCTGTGGCAAAAAGGACTGAATGCCTGATCAGCGAATGCGCAGGCGCTGATTGTGGCTCCGGCCGCTCCGCTTAACTTCGGCCATGCCGAAGTCAGCCTGCGCCGCAAGCAACGCTTACCGAATGCGTAAGCGTTGATTGTCCAGACATTTCAACAGCTCGCCGCTCACGGTGCGCAGCCGCTGGTTGAGCAGCATCACGAGCTCCATCAGGAGCTTGATGCCGGTCTTCGGCTGCTCGGCGATCAGGCGCGTCAGCCCGTCGCGATCGAGCACCGCGAACAAAGTCGGCGCCAGCGTGATGCAGCTGGCGAAGCGCGGCTCGCCGTCGATCAGCGACATCTCGCCGAGCGTCCTGCCGGGACCGACGACGGCCAGCCGCTGCGGCAGCCCCTGATAGCCGCGCTTGAGAATCTCGACGCTGCCCTCGATCAAGAGCAGCATGCAATCGCCCGGCTCGCCCTCGCGCAGGATCTCGACGCCGATGTCGGCGCGGTAGCAACGCATGTAGCGCGCCAGCCATTCGATCTCGGCGCGCGTGAAATCCTCGAACAGGCGGATGTGTTCGAGGATCGCCATGATGCGATCGACATGGGCAGTCGCGTTGCCTAGGGCGTGCAGCGCAGCAAAGGGATCGGCGGCAGTCTTGGCATCCATGACATCGTCAGTCCGGTGAATGACGACATTCTAGCCGGAGAACAGCCAGATGACCAACAGTAGCCACAGCGCGGAGACACCCAGCAAATGCGGGTCGGAGAGCACCTCGCGCGCCGGATCGCCGCCGCCCCGGCGCTGCAGGCGGTACAGATAGCGCAGCAGGCCGTAGAGGACGCAGGGCACGGTGGTGATCAGCCATGGCGTGCCATGCAGGGCGATGGTTTCCTCGCTGACCGTGTAGAGGCTGTAGGTGATCAGCGTCGCGCCCGCCGTCAGCGTGGTGAACTGGTCGAGCAGCGCGGGCGAATATTGGTCCAGCACCCGCCGATGCGGCACGGCGTCGGTGCTCGGCACATCGACCTCGGCGCGACGCTTGGCGAAGCCGAGGAACAGCGTCAGCATCAGGCCGCACAGCACCAGCCAGTGCGAGGGTGCAAGGCCGATGCCCAGCGTGCCGGCGAAGAGACGCAACATGAAACCGGCGGCGATGATGAAGACGTCGAGGATCACCACATGCTTGAGCCCGAGGCTGTAGGCGACGTTCAGCAGCACATAGGCGACGAAGAGCCACGGCGCCTGGGATGCCGGCAGGCCGAACAGCCCGAATGCCAGCCCGAGGCCGGCGACGAGACAGAGCAGCGCCAGCGCGCTGGCCGCGCCGATGCCGACCCTGCCACTGGCGAGCGGTCGATTGCGCTTTTGCGGATGGTGCCGGTCGGCCTCGCGATCGACGATGTCGTTCATCACATACACCGCCGAGGAGATCAGGCAGAAGGCGACGAAGGCCGTGAGCGCCTGCGCGCGCATCAGCGGGTTTGCCCAGGCATGGCCGAAGAGGAGACCGATCAGCACGAAGCCGTTCTTCACCCACTGGTGCGGACGGAGCAGCTGGATCAACGGCGGCATGGTGTATCAGGAAAATAACGCGCGCAGAAATAACAGCCGGAAAGCGGCAACCAGGCGGGCACGCCGTAATACTGGCGGCGGATCTGCGCCAGCACGGTATCACGATAGCGCGGGTAATCGAAGCCCCGGCCGCGCACCACCCAGAATCGCGCGCCGCGATGCTCGAAGCCGTCGATCGTCACGCTGCGGAACCAGCCATCGTATTCGCCGGGATTCGGCGCGGTCTTGCGCAGCACGGTGATGTCGCGGCCATCGAATTGGCGCCAGTCGGTGAGGATGTCGTCGTGACGCGCATGCCCCGAGCCCATGCCCAACACCGGCACATGGCGGCGCAGCTGGTAGCCGAGGATCGCGGCATTCGAATAGCCATCCGAGGCCAGCAGGGCATCGCCCGGCGCGGCACGCTCGACCAGCGCGCGGCCGTCATAGGTCAACACGATGCCCGGATAGAGGCTCAGCGAGCGCCAGGTCTCCAGCGGCAGGCTGGCGAGCACGACGAACAGCGCGACGTGCAGCACGGCGAAGCCGGCGCAGAAGCGCACGAGCCTCTCCAGGCCGCGCGGCGCGAGGCGGCGCACCGCCAACAGCAGCGCGAACGGCACGAAGGACAGCACCCAGTGCAGGCCGATGGTCTTGAACAGCGAGAGCAGCGCGAACAGCATGAGCGGCACCGCCGCGAGCAGCAGCAGGCTGCGCTCGATCGCAAACTCGGCGCTGGTGGCACGGCACCCTGGGCCGCGCCGCAGCAGCGTCCAGACTGCCGGCGGCGTCAGCACATAGAGCAGCGTCACCAGATACAGCAGCGGTGTCTTCAGGTTGAAGCCGGTATTCGCCGCACCGTGGCGATTGACGAAATTGAACAGATAGTTCGTCCAGCAGTGTTCGCTGTTCCACCATGCCATCAGCCCCAGCGCCGGAACGCAGCAGGCATAGACGATGAGCAAGCCCCGCCAGGCCGCGACCCTGCGCCGGCGCAGCACATCGACCAGATAACCGAAACCGAGCAGCGCGGCGAAATATTTGGACAGCACCGCGCCGGCGAGCAGCAGGCCGGCCGCGAGATACCAGCGCCAATCATCGTCGCGGACGGCCAGCAGCCAGGCCAGTCCCGACAGCACCGCGCAATAGACCAGTGCGGTATCGGTGGTGACCAGCACGTTCCAGACGAACGGCGGCGCGAGCAGCACCAGCGTCGCCACACCGTCGCGCTGCGCGCGCGCCTGCGGAAAGAGCCGCGGCCAGGCCCACCGCACCGCGAGGGCGAGCAGCAGCGGCTGCACGATCTGCGGCAGCCGCAGCCACCAGGCGGCATCGCTCACCGTCAGCAGTCCGGCGAGCCACCAGCCGATCATCGGCGGATGGTCGTAGAAGCCCCAGTCGGGCAGCCGCCCCCACCAGTAGAAATACGCCTCGTCGCCGGTCATCGGCAACACGGCGGCCAGCCAGAGGCGGAAGACGAGCGTCAGTCCGGCGGCAACGAGGAAGAAGCGGACGGATACGAGGGGCATGGGGTTAGCGTGAGACAACGGCAGGTGAGGCCGTCGCCATGAACGTCAACGCGCGGCGATGACGGCACGCCGCTGCCTCACCGCCTCGGCCAGCTGGTCGAGCACGGCGACGGTGTCGTCCCAGCCCAGGCAGGCGTCGGTGATCGATACCCCATAGGCGAGCGGCTTGCCGGGCTTCAGATCCTGGCGGCCTTCGTTGAGGTGCGACTCGATCATCACGCCGAAGATGCGCTCCTCGCCGGCGGCGAGCTGCGCGGCGACATCGGCCGCCACCTCCAGCTGCCGCCGGAAGTCCTTGCGGCTGTTGCCGTGCGAGAAATCGACCATCACCCGCGCCGGCAGGCCGGCCTTGCCGAGCTCGGTGCAGGCGGCATCGATGCTGGCGTGATCATAGTTCGGCTGCTTGCCGCCGCGCAGGATGACGTGGCAATCCTCGTTGCCGTTGGTCGACACGATCGCCGAATGGCCGGCCTTGGTCACCGACAGGAAGTGGTGCGGCGCCTGCGCGGCGCGGATCGCGTCGACGGCGATCTTGATGTTGCCGTCGGTGCCGTTCTTGAAGCCGACCGGGCAGGAAAGCCCCGAGGCGAGCTCGCGGTGCACCTGCGATTCGGTGGTGCGCGCGCCGATCGCCCCCCAGCTGATCAGGTCGGCGGTGTATTGCGGCGTGATCGTGTCGAGGAACTCGGTCGCGCAAGGCAGCCCCATCTCGGTCAGCTCCCAGAGCAGGCGGCGCGCCAGACGCAGGCCCTCGTTGATCTTGTAGCTGCCATCGAGGCGCGGATCGTTGATCAGGCCCTTCCAGCCCACCGTGGTGCGCGGCTTTTCGAAATACACCCGCATCACGATCAGCAGATCGTCGCTGAGCCGGTCGTGCTCCGCCTTCAGACGCTTGGCATATTCGAGCGCCGAGTCGAAATCGTGGATCGAGCACGGGCCGACCACCACCAGCAGCCGGCTGTCGGCGCCGTGCAGGATGCGATGGATCGCCGCGCGCGCCTCGAACGTCGTTTTCGCAGCTTTCTCGCTGGCGGGATACTCGCGCAGGATGTGACCCGGCGGGGAAAGCTCCTTGATCTCCTTGATGCGGACGTCGTCGACGATGTGCTTCATGATCCTGGCCTGATGCAGAACCAGGTCATTCTACCGCAGCGCATCATCCGCCCGTGCCGCCGACGGTCATGCCGTCGATCCTCACCGTCGGCTGGCCAACGCCGACCGGCACGCTCTGGCCTTCCTTGCCGCAGGTGCCCACGCCCGGATCGAGCGCGAGGTCGTTGCCGATCATCGACACGCGCGTGAGCACGTCCGGGCCGTTGCCGATCAGGGTGGCGCCCTTGACGGGCCGGGTGATCCTGCCGTTCTCGATCAGGTAGGCCTCGGCGGCGGAGAAGACGAACTTGCCGCTGGTGATGTCGACCTGGCCGCCGCCGAAGTTGGCGGCATACAGGCCCTTCTTCACCGAGGCGATGATCTCCTGCGGATCCATCTCGCCGGCTTCCATCATCGTGTTGGTCATGCGCGGGATCGGCAGATGGGCGAAGGATTCGCGCCGGCCGTTGCCGGTCGGCGCGGCACCCATCAGGCGCGCATTGAGCGTGTCCTGCAGGTAGCCGACCAGGATGCCGTCTTCGATCAGCACGGTGCGCTGCGTCGGATTCCCTTCGTCATCCACCGACAGCGAGCCGCGCCGGTTCGGGAGGCTGCCATCGTCGACGACCGTCACGCCCTGCGCCGCGACGCGCTCGCCAATACGCCCAGAAAATGCGGAACTGCCCTTGCGGTTGAAGTCGCCTTCGAGGCCGTGGCCGATCGCTTCATGGAGCAGGATGCCCGGCCAGCCGGGGCCGAGCACCACGGTCATCTCGCCCGCCGGCGCCGCCGCGGCGCCGAGATTCACGCGCGCCTGGTGGATGGCCTTTTCCGCGTAGTCCTTCAACACCTCGTCAGTGAAGTAGCCGTAGTCGAAACGACCGCCGCCGCCGCTTGATCCCTGCTCGCGCCGCCCGTTTTCTTCGAGGATGACGGTGATCGAGACGCGCGAGAGCGGCCGCACGTCGGCCGCCAGACGGCCATCGGAGCGCGCCACGAGGATCGTCTCCCAGCTGCCGGCAATGTGCGCCATCACCTGCGTGACGCGCGGGTCGAGCGCGCGCGCGAAGCTTTCGAGGCGTTCGAGCAGGCGCACCTTTTCCGCATCGGGCAAGGAGGCGAGCGGGTCGGCAGGCGCATACAGCGGCGCGACCGGATGGCGCTTGAGTCGCGGCAGGCTGCCGCCACCGCCGGCCGCAGCGATCGCGCGCACGGCTCGCGCCGCGTCGCAGAGCGCCGGCAGGCTGATGTCGTCGGAATAGGCGAAGGCGGTTTTTTCATTACTGATCGCGCGCACGCCGACGCCCTGCTCGATGTTGAAGCTGCCGGACTTGACGATGCCTTCCTCGAGGCTCCAGGCCTCGGAGCGCGCATACTGGAAATACAGATCGGCGTAATCGATCCGGTGGCCATACAGTTCGCCGAACACGACGGCCAGTCGTGATGGACTCAGATCGTAAGGCGTCAGCAGATGCTGCTCGGCAGTGTGGAAATGGGTCTCTGTCGTCATGGGGGTCGGTGTCGGTGATGCGCTGCCGTCTCGCCAGCGCCGATTTTTACCGGATATGGGGGCGAGTTTACAGTCTTCTATGGGCCAGGGCCGGCAGGCTCGCCCGCACTTCGGCGATGCGCGCCGGATCGAGCTCGGCGAGCACCACGCCTTCGCCGTATTCCATCCGTGCCACGACCCCGCCCCAGGGATCGACGATCATGCTGTGACCATGGGTGATACGGCCGGTGGGGTGACGCCCGCCCTGCGCCGCGGCGAGCACATAGCACTGGTTCTCGACGGCACGCGCCCGCAGCAGCAGTTCCCAGTGCGCCCGGCCGGTCGTGTCGGTGAAGGCCGCCGGCAGCACGATCAGGTCGAGTGGCGCCAGCGCCCGGAACAGTTCGGGAAAGCGCAGGTCGTAGCAGATGCCCAGCCCGATGCGCAGGCCCAGCGCATCGCAGGCGACCGGCTCGGCCGGACCGGCCTCGATGGTCTCCGCCTCGTCGTAGCGCTCCGCGCCCTTCTGGAAGCCGAACAGGTGGATCTTGTCGTAGCGCGCGACGCGCCGGCCCATGGGATCGAAGACCAGGCAGCTGTTGCGCAATTTCGCCGGATTCTGCGCCATCAGCGGAATTGAGCCGCCGACGAGCCAGAGGCCGTGCCGCGCTGCCGTCTCGGCGAGGAATTCCTGGATCGGCCCGCTACCCTCGGCTTCGCGCACCGCGAGGCGGTCGGCATCAGAGCCGCCGATGATCGGGAAGTATTCGGGCAGGGCCACGAGCCGAGCGCCCCGCCCGGCCGCCTCGGCGACCAGCCGTCCGGCGGTGGCGAGATTGGCGGCGAGCTCGGGCGTCGAGATCATCTGCACGGCGGCAATGCGGCAGCATTCGGTCATGGCAGGTTGGATTTCGTTTCAGACGGTTGTCGGGTAAGTTTGGCGACCTGCGGATCGCTCCAGCTGCCGGTCACCGCGTATTCGTAGGCGAAGATCTGGTCGAGCGGGTCCTTGAGCACCTTCTGCGCGGCCCAGGCCACGGCGCCCGCCACCGGGTGGGCGAGCATCGCACCGACCGCGAGCGACTCGCCGATCGCCGGCTGCACGCGCACTTTCAGATTCTGGGTTTCGGCGATGAGATCGACCTGACCGGAAAGCAGCACCTTGGCGGCCGGCCCCTGGATGCGCAGTTCGTCGGTCGTCATCACCCCTTTGCCGATCCCGGCTTCGCCCGTGATGCTGTCGAACGCGAAGCCTTCGCTGAAGATGTCGCGGAAATCGAGCGTGATGCGGCGCGGCAGCGATTGCAGCGAGAGCACGCCGAGCAGGCGGCCGACGCCGGGTTCGAGCTTCTTGAACTGGCCCTTGCCGAAATCCACCTTGACGCTTCCCGCGAGACTCGGCAGATCGAAGGCCAGGGGACTACCCGTCCAGCGCACCTCGCCTTCGATCGCTCCTTCGCCGCGCCGCACCGCATCGGGCAGCTTCAGGCGCTCGAGCAGTTTCTCCGCATTGTCGACATCCAGCTTGAAGGCGAGCGCCGTCTCCGCACCGGCGCGGCCCGGCTGCCAGCGCCCCTCGCCCGACAGCCGGGCCGCCTCATTCCTCAAATCGAATTTTCCTCGCCAGGAGCCCGCCCGGTTCTCCGCCTTGAGCTTGAGTTCGCCGAGCGCCTTCTCGCCGACGCGGAAACTGTCGATGACGAGATCCAGCGCCGGCATTTCGCGCTTCATGTCCGCATCCGTATCCACCTCGGGCTCCGTCGCGCCCTCGCCGGCCGGCAGATGCAATCGAGCGAAACGACCGCTGATGCGGCCGGCACCGGCCGTCTCCCAAATCAGGCTGCCCTGCGCTTCGCGGCTGTCCACTCCCAACCGCCAGCGGCCCTCGTCGCGCATCGCGAGGAAATGCACGTCATGGAAGGCGCGGTGCAGAAAACGCAGCTCTGGACTGGCCAGATCCACGCTCGCCAGCGGCAACGCTTCGCCCGTGCCGTCGCCCGCCCCGTCTCTGGCCAGGCCGCGCCAGAGATCGGCATCGATCCGCGGCAGGTTCATCACCAGCGCGAGCCCCTGCGCCGGTAGCGCCGCCGTTTGTCCGGTGGCCTTCTCGCCGATGGCCAGCCGGCCGCGCCAGGACTCGTTCGCCCGTTGCATGGCGAGGCTGGCGATACGTCCCAGCGTCGCCTGCCATTGCGCCCGTTGCGCATCGATGCGCCCCTGCACGACGAGCGGCAGACTGCTGAGCGCCGGCTTGTTGAGCGGCTCGGGAAGGCTCGAGGCGAAGCCGCGCAGATCGGATTCGAGACGCAACTCGGCAGCCGGCTTCTTCACGGTCAGCACGCCGCGCCACGGCGTCTCGCCCGAGAGATGGTCGAGCGCCGGCCAGCCGTAATGGCGACGCAAGCCGTTCGCCGCCAGGCTGCCGGCGGCGGTGATGCGCACCGTGCCGCCAGCCAGTGTGGCGATGTCGAGCGTCATCGGCTGATCGAGGAAGCGCGCGCGCAGGTTCTTCGCCTGCAAGCGTTCCGCGGTGAAAGCGACTTCGCCCTGCGCCTCGGTGAAGGGCGGCAGGCCTTCCAGCACTTCGAGCCGGTTGTCGGCAAAGCGGTATCGTCCTTCGACCTGGGTGTTCGCCACATGCCGCAACGGCATCGAGAGCTTCAGATCGAGCGTGCCCGTGCCGCGGGCGACCATGCCCGCAGTGAAGTGATCGATGCGCCCGCCCACCGGACTGGCCTCGATGAAATCGAGGAACCGCTGCGTCTCGCCCTGCGCCCGTCCGGCGATGATGAGCTGTTCCTCGCTCGCCTCGAGATCGGGAATCTCGGCGCGCACGTCCTGCAACGCCACGCCCATGATCGACGCCCGCTGCGCGCGGATCAGCATGCGCTCGTTCTCGAACAGCAGCTCGCCATCGATGCCGTCGATGCGCGGCCAGCCCGGCGCATAGTCGAGGCCGACGCCGCGAACCCCCCCCTTCACCTGGAAGATGCCGCCCTTGCCGCCGCGGAACGGGAACTGCGAGAGCGGCCCCTTGAGCCGCAGCGTCGTGCCGTCGGCGCGGCCGCCCTGGATCGCTGCCTGCAGCCAGTCGCGCGCATCCTTGCTCACCACGCGGGGCAGATAGCGCCAGACCGCGCCGCCCGCGGCATCCTGCAGCTTCGCCGTCAGATCGATCTCGCCGGGCCCCTGCCCGGTGTAGCGATAGCTGCCGGCCGCTTCGCCCTTGGCATCGTCGTTGCTGAAACTGGCGCGCTGGATGAGGAACTCGCTGACCCCGTCCTTCTTGCGCCAGCCGATCTCCGCTTCGAGCCGTCCGAGCTTCAGGGTCGGCTCCGGGAACACCGCCGGCAACTCGAGCCGGACGTCGCTGCCGGTGAGCGAGAGCCGGCCGGTTTTGTCGTCGCCTTCGAGGTGGCCGGTAACGCCACTGAAACCGGGCAGCGTCTTCCAGGGCGCGAGCGCAAGGTCTTCGAAATCGCCGCGGATGCGCCAGTCCCGTGGCGCATCCGTAGCGCCTTGCCAGGCCAGGGAGAAATTCGCGATCGCGCCGCGCGGCGCGAGCGCATCGAGGCGGTCGCGCAAGGGCTGCGGCAATGGCAGGAAGACCCGCAGCGCCGCGAGCGGGTCGAGCTCGAGCCGGTTGGCGATGAACTCGCCGCCGCGCGCGTCGGTCTTGAGGCGCAGGCTCGCATCGGTGGCGGGCAGCGCGATGCCCTCCGCGCTCGCCAGGCTGAAGTGCTTCAGCTCGCCGGCATAGCCATCCTGGGTGCGGCGCGCGCCGACGCGTCCCTCGATGTGCGTCAAGGCGAGCGCCGGCAGGTCGGGTCGCAGCCGCAGATCGAGATCGGCGAGCCGCAGATCGGCCGTTACGGCGGTGGGCTGGGCAGCGGCGAAGTCGAGCCACAGGCGCGCATCGCCCCTGCCTTGGGACATTTCCAGCGGCAAAGTCAGCCACGGCTTAGCCGCGGCGAGATCGAGTTGCGTCGCATCCAGATACAGCTGTCCGGACCAGCCGGCGGGCTCGCTCAGGCTGCGTCCGCTGAGATTGCCGCGCAGGTCGAGGCGCGCCGCGAATCCGCCGGAAGGTTCGGTCACCAGGCCGAAGCTATGATGATGGCCGAGATTGCGCAGCTCGAAATCGAGCCGGCTGAACTCGAGCGGCGGCGCGTTGCGCATCTCGTCGCGCCAGACGATGCGGGCATCGCGCACGACGACGCGATATTGCTCGAGCAGCCAGTCCATGAGGCCGCCATCGCCCTCGGCACGCACCGGCAGGCCGGCGACGAAGATCGCGCCGGCCGCGTCGCGGCGAATCTCGAGCACGGGCGCGATGATCTCGAGACGGTGCAGGCGCGGCTCGAAAAACAGCAGCGAGGTCCAGCCGACCTCCGCCTCGACGCGTTCGAGCATCAGCGCCTCGCGGCCGGTGCGATCATGCACGCGCAGCTTGCCGACGCTCAAGTGCGGATGGAGCCCAGGCCAGTCGGCGGAGAGTTCGCCGAGGGTGACCGGCAGCCCGATGGACTCGGAGAGCTGCCGTTCGATCGTCGCGCGCCAGCGGTCGATCTCCGGCATCAGCCAGTGGCGACCGACCAGGATCAGCGTCGCCGCGGCGAAATACAGCAGCAGCAGGAGACGTCCGCTCCAGCGCAGCAGGGTACGGAGGATGCCGGGAACAGGAAAAGACAACGCAGGCAAGGGGTCGGGGCAGTCTAGAATGGCATGGCATGCCGAGCCGCCGATTTTAATCCATGACCCCGCCCCTCTCCCCCACCGGATACTCGCGCTATCTGGCCCGCCTGCTGCAAGCCCGCCCCGAACTGCAGGACGAACTGTGCGCCGAAGCGCCGCTGACCGCGACCTTGGCGAAAGCCTGGCTGAACGAGCGGCCGCTCGACGAAGAAAGCCTCAAGCCGGCGCTGCGGCGCCTCAAGCAACGCGCGATGGCGCGCATCATCAGCCGCGACCTCAGCGGCCGCGCCGATCTCGCCGAAGTGGTCGAGAGCATGACGGTGACCGCCGAGACGGCGATCGCCACGGCGCTCTCGGTCGTCGAGGCCGCGCTGGTCGGCCGCTACGGCGAGCCGCGCAACGCTGCGGGCGAACGCCAGCAACTGATCGTCATCGGCATGGGCAAGCTCGGCGGCCGCGAGCTCAATGTCTCGTCGGACATCGACCTGATCTTCGTCTATCCCGAGGACGGCGACACGGACGGGGGTCGTTCGATCTCCAACTTCGAATTCTTCACGCGGCTGGGCCGCAATCTCATCAACGCACTGGCCGAGATCACCGGTGACGGCCAGGTGTTCCGCGTCGACATGCGGCTGCGGCCCAACGGCGATTCCGGCCCGCTGGTCTGCTCGTTCGAGATGCTGGAAAACTATTTCTACACCCAGGGCCGCGAATGGGAGCGCTACGCCTGGATCAAGGCGCGCCCGCTCACCGGCACGCGCTGGGACGAGCTCGAAGCGATCCGCCAGCCCTTCGTGTTCCGCAAGTACCTCGACTTCGGCACGATCGAGGCGATGCGCGAGCTGCATGCGCAGATCCGCCGCGAAGTGGCGAAGAAGGACATGGCCACGAACATCAAGCTCGGCCCCGGCGGCATCCGCGAGATCGAGTTCATCGCCCAGGTGTTCCAGCTGATCCGCGGCGGCCGCGATGCCGCGCTGCAAGTCAGGCCGACGCTCGAAGTGCTCAAAAGGCTGGTCGACCGCGGCCAGCTCGAACTCGATGCGGTCGTCGAGCTGGCCGCCGCCTACCGCTTCCTGCGCCGCCTCGAACATCGCCTGCAATACCTCGACGATGCCCAGACCCACGCGCTGCCCGAAAACGCGGACGACCAGCAGCGCGTTGCCCAGGCGATGGGCTTTGGCGATTACGCGGCGCTGCTCGCCGAACTCGACGACCACCGCCAGAACGTGGCGCGCCATTTCGCCGCGATCTTCGCCGCGCCCGACGAGCGCAACCACGCGCTCGACCCGCTCTGGCACCAGGCCGGCGGCCAGGAGAGAGAACTCGAAAAACTCGGCTTTCGCGACCCGGCACCCCTGTGCGCGCGACTCGCCGCGATCCGCGGCGGCACGCGTTACCAGCAGATGGGCGAGCAGGCGCGCAACCGTTTCGACGCCCTCGTGCCCCGCGTCATCCAAGCCGCCGCTGCGATGCCGAACCCGGATGCGACGCTCTCGCGCATGCTCGACCTGCTCGAAGCGATAGGCCGGCGCGCTGCCTACCTGGCCCTGCTGCTGCAATATCCGCAGGCGCTCGAACAGGTGGCGAAGATCGTCAGCGCTTCGTCCTGGGCGGCGGAATATCTGCTCAGCCATCCGATCCTGCTCGACGAGCTGCTCGACCCGCGCCTGCTGCAGATGGCGCCCGACTGGCCCGCCTTCCGCCAGCAGCTCACCGAGCAGACCGACGCGCTGGAGCCGGATACCGAGGCGCAGATGGACGCGTTGCGCGAAGCGCATCATGCCCAGGTGTTCCGCCTGCTCGCCCAGGACATCGCCGGCCTGCTGACCGTCGAGCGGCTCTCCGACCATCTTTCCGAGCTGGCCGACATCCTCGTCGGCCGCGCCCTCGAACTGGCCTGGCGCAAACTGCTGAAGAAGCATCGCGAGACGCCGGCCTTCGCGGTGATCGGCTACGGCAAGCTCGGCGGCAAGGAGCTCGGCTACGCCTCCGACCTCGATCTCGTCTATCTGTTCGACGATCCGCATCCCGATGCCGCCGGCATCTACGCCAAGCTCGCCACGCGGCTCACCAGCTGGCTGTCGACGCGCACCGCCGCCGGCATCCTGTTCGAGACCGACCTGCGCCTCAGACCGAACGGCGATGCCGGCCTGGTCGCCTGCTCGCTCGAAGCCTTCCGCAAATACCAGCAGATGAGCGCCTGGGTGTGGGAACATCAGGCGCTCACGCGCGCCCGCTTCGTCGCCGGCGATACGAGGATCGGCGAAGCCTTCGAGGCCATCCGCCGCGATATCCTCTGCCAGCGCCGCGACCGCGCGCGGCTGCGCGAGGAGGTGCTGGCGATGCGCCGCAAGATGCACGAGAACCTCGGCACCCGGGGCGCATCGGAGCTGTTCGACCTCAAGCACGATTTCGGCGGCCTCGTCGATGTCGAGTTCATCGTCCAATACCTGGTCCTCGGCTACGCCTGCGACTATCCGCAGCTCACCGGCAACCTTGGCAACATCGCGCTGTTGAAGATCGCCGCAGACTGCGGCCTGATTCCCGCCGAGCTGGCCGAGGCCGCGCGCGAGGCCTATCGCGAATACCGCCGCCTGCAACACAAGCTGCGTCTGAACAACCTCGACAGCCGTGTCGAGGCCGCGCCGCTCGCCGCGCGCATCGCCGCGGTGCGCGCGCTCTGGAAACACGTCTTTGGAGACTCATGAGATGCCCGTCAATTACCTCACTCCCGCTCCCGACCAACTCCACCCCGTCGCCGGCGTGCGCCTGGGCACGGCCGCCGCTGGCATCCGCAAGGCCAACCGCCGCGACCTGACGCTGATCGAGCTCGCCCCCGGCAGCCGGGTCGCCGGGGTATTCACGCAGAACCGCTTCTGCGCCGCCCCGGTGCAGGTCTGCCGCGAGCACCTGAAGCAGGAGGGCATCCGCGCGCTGGTGATCAACACCGGCATCGCCAACGCCGGCACCGGCGAGGCCGGGCTCGTCGCCGCCCGACAGTCCTGCGCCGCGGTGGCGAAGCTGATGGACCTGGCTGCCTCCCAGGTGCTGCCTTTTTCCACCGGCGTGATCCTCGAACCGCTGCCGGTCGAGCGCCTGAAGGCCGGTCTGCCGGCAGCCCTCTCGGCATTGAAGGCCGACGGCTGGTTTGATGCCGCGCACGCGATCATGACCACCGATACCGTCGCCAAGGCCGCCTCGCGCAAAATCGGCGCTGGCGACACGGCAGTGGTGATCACCGGCATCGCCAAGGGCGCCGGCATGATCCGCCCGAACATGGCGACGATGCTCGGCTTCGTCGCCACCGACGCGGCGGTCAGCCAGCCGATGCTCGACCGCCTCGTCAAGGAAGCGGCCGACGAATCCTTCAACTGCATCACCGTCGATGGCGACACCTCGACCAACGATTCCTTCGTGCTGATCGCCACCGGCCGTGGGCCGGCGAAGTTCGAAAGCGTCGACGCGCCGGGCTGGGGCGAATTCAAGCAGGCCGTGATCGACGTCGCGCGCGAGCTCGCGCAGGCGATCGTGCGCGACGGCGAAGGGGCGAGCAAATACATCGAGATCCTCGTCACCGGCGGCCGCAGCCGCGGGGAATGCAAGGCGGTCGGCTATGCGATCGGCCATTCGCCGCTGGTGAAGACCGCCTTTTTCGCCTCCGATCCCAACCTCGGCCGCATCCTCGCTGCGATCGGCTATGCCTGGAACAACGATCCCGGCCTCGCCGATCTCGACGACAGCAAGGTGAAGGTCTGGCTCGGCAGCAATGGCGAGGAAGTGCTCGTCGCCGAAAACGGCGGACGGGCAATGAGCTATCGTGAAGAAGACGGCGCGCGCATCATGAAAGCCGCCGAGATCCGCGTGCGCGTCGATCTCGGCCGCGGCAGCCACACCGCGCAGGTGTGGACCTGCGACCTCAGCTACGATTACGTGAAGATCAATGCCGATTACCGCAGCTAACGCCGCATCGCCGACCTCGGGCCACCCACAGCCGATGAAACGACTGAGACAGCGATCGGCATGTAAGGCGTTTCACGCTAATCTTTCGCGTCATTCATAGCGCAGCACGTTCTCCGCCGGCTCGTCCTCGCCCAGGCGCTCGATCAGCGCATCGATCTCGGCATCGAGCGCCTGCTCGTCCTCGGCTTCGAGCCGCCCGGCGCCGACGAGCCTGGCCACCAGCCCTGCCTGCATCGCCTCGCGCACCTCGCCGAGCGTCGGCACGACATCCTCGTCGCGCTCGTCGAGCAGGGTTTCGATCACGCTCGACAGTTCCTCGCTGGCCTTGACGCTGACCAGCTCGGTGGCGAGCGCCTCCTCGCCATACTCGTCGATCAGCGCATCGACTTCGGCGCTGAGCAACTCTTCGTCGCCGAAGCTGTGCACCCGCTCGGCCTCGGCGAAGCCGGCCAGCGTCTGCCGCAGCCGTTCGCGCACCACACCGAGCGTCACCGGCGCCGTACCCTCGGGATCATTGGCGATCGCCTCGATCACCATCGAGAGCTCCTTGCTCACCCGCTCGTCGGGCTCGATGACAGTCTGCATGTTATCCCTCCATCAACGGTTGTGAACGCGATGCCCTTCATCTTTGTCTAGACCATGCCGTCGGCTCAGTCAATGCGCGCGATACGCGACGATCGGTGTTATCTTTGGCCGCATCGGCAGATCGACACTCACCGACAAAGACGATCACAGGAGGATTGGCATGGCCACACAGCGCAGACCCGCCGGGAACACGGAGAGCACGCACATCATCGAACGCCCCGACGGTTTTTACTGGCAGGATCTCGACACCGGCGCGGAAATCGGTCCCTTCGCGACGCTGGCGGAGGCGGTCGCGGACATGGAATCCGCTGGCGCCGAGGACAGCGAGGCCGTCGAATCGCTCAATGAGGCCGAGGACGAGATCGGCATCAATGACTGGATCGATCCGGAAACCGGCCTGCCCGCCGAGGACTTCGCTCCCCACCTCGAGGATCATTGAGCTTCGCCCGATCGATGGCACTCCCGTCGCGCAGCGGCAACGACCGCATCGCCAGTGGCGACGCGGAAAGCGAGGATGCCGAGCTGCGCGCCGAGCGCGAGGCGATGCTGCGCGACATCGCCGACGAGGTCGCCTGGACGCGGCAGGAAATCGGCAAGGAGGCGCTCGATGCGGAGGTGATGGCCGCGCTCTCCCGCGTGCCGCGCGAACTGTTCGTGCCGGCCACGGAACGCCGCTTCGCCTTCGTCAACGGCCCGTTGCCGATCGGCCACGGCCAGACCATCTCGCAACCCTACATCGTCGCGCTGATGACCGACCTGCTCGAGCCCCGGTCCGCCGATCGCATCCTGGAGATCGGCACCGGCTCGGGCTATCAGACCGCCGTGCTGGCGGAGCTGGCGCGCGAGGTGTATAGCGTCGAGATCATCGCCGCGCTGGCGAACGCCGCGCGGGCGCGGCTCGCCCGCCTCGGCTATGACAACGTCTCCATCCGCCACGGCGACGGCCATCAGGGCTGGCCGGAGCATGCCCCCTACGACGGCATCATCGTCACCGCCGCAGCGCCGCACATCCCGCCCGCGCTGCTCGAACAACTGAAACCCGGCGGACGACTGGTGATCCCGGTGGGCCTGCCGGAGCAGATCCAGCAGCTCGAAGTCGTGACGAAGAACGCCGACGGCACGCTCACTCACCGTGACGTGCTGCGCGTCGCGTTCGTGCCGATGACCCGCGATCTACGCTGACTCGTGGCGACCCTCGCAGATTCGGCTCCGCTGGCGCTGCTCTGGCTCGCGCTCGGCTGGCTCGCCTATGCAAGCCTCCATTCCCTGCTCGCCGCCCTCGCCGTCAAGGGCTGGGTGACGCGCCGCTGGCCTGCGTTCGCGCCGTGGTATCGCCTCGCCTACAACCTCGTCGCCACGCTGCTCGTCCTGCCGCTAATGTGGGCGAGCTTCGCGATTCCCGGCGACTGGCTGTGGCGCTGGACCGGCATCGGCGCCTGGATCGCCAACGGCCTCGCCCTCGCCGCCTTGGCAGCCTTCTGGGTCTCGACCGGCGCTTATGACATGGCCGAGTTCCTCGGCTTGCGGCCACTCAGAGAAAAGCGCGCCGACGCTGCCGAGCACGATGCGTTCCGCATCTCGCCGCTGCACCGTCATGTGCGCCATCCGTGGTATTGCCTCGGCCTCGTCTTGATCTGGACGCGCGACATGAATGCGCCGATGCTCGTCTCGGCCGCGGCCATCACCCTCTACCTGATCATCGGCGCCCGGCTCGAAGAACGGAAGCTCGAAGCGCACTACGGCGCGGCCTATCGCGCCTACCGGCAGCGCGTGCCGGGGCTGCTGCCGCTGCCGTGGAAACGGCTCTCCGCCGCGGAGGCAGAGGCCTTAATGCAGCGTGCGCGGCATCGCCAGCACGAACTCTGAGATCGGCGCCTCGAAGCGCGTGCCGTCCTCGGCGACCATCTGGTAGCTGCCGCGCATCGTGCCCACCGGGGTGGCGAGCGGACAGCTGCTGGTGTATTCGAAACTCTCGCCGGGCTGCAGCAGCGGCTGGTTGCCGACCACGCCCAGGCCGCGCACTTCCTCGATACGCCCTTCGGCATCGGTGATGATCCAATGCCGCGAGACGAGCTGCGCGGCCTCGGTGCCGACATTGGTGATGTGGATGCGGTAGGCGAAGAAATAGCGGTCCGCAGTGGGATCCGACTGCTCGGGCAGGTATTGCGTCTCGACCAGGACTTCGATTTCGTACTTCTTGGACTCTGCCATCGGCTTATACCTGTCATCAGAAAATGTTAGCCGCCCTGATGGACGGCCCCGTTACAATCAGGCGATTCTAATTCAACCCATCGAGGAGACCGGTCATGGCCCAGCCCAACTATCGCATCGCCCCGTCCATCCTGTCCGCCAACTTCGCGAAACTCGGCGAAGAAGTCGATGACGTGCTCGCCTCGGGCGCCGACATCGTCCATTTCGACGTCATGGACAACCACTACGTGCCGAACCTGACCATCGGCCCGCTGGTCTGCGAGGCGTTGCGCAAGCATGGCGTCACCGCCCCGATCGACGTGCACCTGATGGTCAAACCCGTCGACCGCATCATCCCCGATTTCGCCAAGGCCGGCGCCACCTACATCACCTTCCACCCGGAAGCCTCCGAGCACATCGACCGCACCATCGGCCTGATCCGCGATTCCGGCTGCAAGCCCGGCCTGGTCTTCAACCCGGCGACGCCCTTGGACGTGCTGGAATGGACGCTCGAGAAGCTCGACATGGTGCTCCTGATGTCGGTCAACCCCGGCTTCGGCGGCCAGAAGTTCATCCCCTACGTGCTCGAAAAGGCGCGCCGCGTGCGCAAGATGATCGACGAGCGTGGCCTGAAGACCGAGCTCGAAATCGACGGCGGCGTCGGCCCGGCCAACATCGCCGAAGTGGCGCGCGCCGGCGTCGACACCTTCGTCGCCGGCTCTGCCGTGTTCGGCAAGAGAAACGAAGCCGACCCCCACCGCTACGACACGATCATCCGCGAAATGCGCGCCGAGCTGGCGAAGGTGTAAGGGCATGCCGCTCGCCGTCAAGGCCGTCTTGCTCGATCTCGACGGCACGCTGCTCGATACCGTCCTCGACCTGCATGCCGCGGCCAATGGCATGCTCGCCGATCTGGGCCGGCCGCCGGTCGCCGTCGAGGACATCCGCGCCTATGTCGGGCGCGGCATCCCCAATCTCGTCAAGCGCGTGCTCGCCGGCCATCTCGAAGCGGCCGACGATCCCACGCCGCCGCCGGCGGAAGCCTTGGCGAGCTTCAGGAAGCACTACGCGCATTTCAACGGCCGTGCCACCCGGCCCTTTCCGGGCGTCATGGAAGGGCTGGAGGCGCTGAAGGCGATGCATCTGCCGATGGGCGTGATCACCAACAAGGCAAAGGATTTCACGCTGCCGCTCATCGCCCGCACGGGGCTCGCGCCCTATTTCGACGTCACTGTGGCCGGCGACATGCTGCCCAAGCCGAAGCCCGACCCGATGCCGCTCGTCTGGGCCTGCGGGCGGCTCGGCGTCTCGCCGGCCGACACGCTGATGGTCGGCGATTCGGTGCATGACTTCAAGGCCGGCCGCGCCGCCGGTTGCTATGTCTTCCTCGTGCCATACGGCTACAACGAAGGACAGGACGTGCGGACGCTTGCCGCCGATGCTATAGTCGGCAGCCTGCTCGAAGCCGCACAGCGCCTGTCCTCATGAACGAAGCCGATTTCGACCGTCTGGCCCGCGAGGGCTACAACCGCATCCCCGTCACCCTCGAGACCTTCGCCGATCTCGATACCCCGCTCTCCATCTACCTCAAGCTCGCCGACGGCCCGCATTCCTATCTGCTCGAATCGGTGCAAGGCGGCGAGCGCTTCGGCCGCTATTCGTTCATCGGGCTCACCACGCCGACCCGCATCGCCGTCACCGGCTCGACCATCCTGCTGCTGTCGGGCAACCGCGTCGCCGAACGCCGCGAGCACACCAACCCGATGTCCTACATCTCCGAGTTCATGGCGCGCTTCAAGGTGCCGGACATTCCCGGTCTGCCGCGCTTCACCGGCGGCCTGGTGGGTTATTTCGGCTATGACACGGTGCGTTACATCGAACCGAAGCTCGCCGACACGCAAAAGCCCGATCCGCTCGACGTTCCGGACATCCTGCTGCTGCTCTCCGAAGAAATCGCCATCGTCGACAACCTCTCGGGCAAGCTCACCCTCGTCGTCTATGCCGAGCCGGGCTTTCCCGGCGCCTGGCGCCATGCGCAGGCGCGCCTCAAAGAGCTGCTCGTCCGCCTGCGCGCACCGGTAAAGCTGCCGCAGGACAGCCGTGCCGTCCCGGAGCCGCCGAGTTTCGAATTCGCCGAGGATGACTTCAAGGCCGCCGTGCGGCGCGCGAAGCAATACATCGTCGACGGCGACATCATGCAGGTCGTGCTCTCGCAGCGCATGAGCCGCCCCTATGCGGCGAGCCCCCTGGCGCTCTACCGGGCCTTGCGCACGCTCAACCCCTCGCCCTACATGTTCTTCTTCGACTTCGGCGACTTCCAGGTCGTCGGCGCTTCACCGGAAATCCTCGTGCGCCTCGAAGCGGAAGACGGCAAGCGCAAGGTCACCGTACGGCCGATCGCCGGCACCCGCAAGCGCGGCGCGAATGCCGCCGAGGACGCGCGCCTGGCCGCGGAGCTGCTGGCCGACCCGAAGGAGCGCGCCGAACACCTGCAGCTCCTGGACCTCGGCAGGAACGACATCGGCCGCGTCGCCAAGATCGGCACCGTCCGCGTCACCGACCAATACACCATCGAACGCTACTCGCACGTGATGCACATCGTCTCCAACGTCGAAGCCGAACTGAAGGACGACGAAGGCCCGCTGTCGGTGCTCAAAGCCACCTTCCCCGCCGGCACCGTCTCCGGCGCGCCGAAGGTGCGCGCGATGGAAATCATCGACGAGCTGGAACCGACCAAGCGCGGCATCTACGCCGGCGCGGTCGGCTATCTCGGCTTCAACGGCGATATGGACCTGTGCATCGCGATCCGCACCGCGGTGGTGAAGGACGGTCGCATCTTCGTCCAGGCCGGCGCCGGCATCGTCGCCGACTCCGACCCGGAGAGCGAATGGCAGGAAACGCTCAACAAGGCGAAAGCGCAGCTGAAAGCCGCCGACATGGCCGAATGTGGGCTCGATACGCGCTTCGATTGATCTCCCTCTGCCTCGGACTGGCGTGCTGGGCGAGTCCCGCCTGGAGCCAGACGCGTTTCATCATCATCGCCTCGACGACGTCGACCGAGCAGTCAGGCCTCTTCGCCCATCTGCTGCCCCTCTTCGAGAAAGCCAGCGGCATCAAGGCGCGTGTGGTCGCGCTTGGTACTGGTCAGGCGCTCGATCTCGCACGGCGCGGTGATGCCGATGTCGTTTTCGTGCATGATCCCGATGCCGAGGAAAGATTCGTCACCGAGGGTCACGGCGTCAAGCGGCTGCAAGTGATGTACAACGATTTCGTGCTGGTCGGCCCGCAATCGGATCCGGCCCGGGCTCGCGGAAAGGATGTCTTGGAAGCCCTGCGGCGCATTGCCGCGGCACGGCTGCCTTTCGTCTCACGTGGCGACAGGAGCGGCACACACGCTGCCGAACTGCGTTATTGGGGGCTGGCTGGCATCGATCTCGCCAGAGAAAAGGGTACATGGTACCGCGACACCGGCTCCGGCATGGGGCCAGCGCTCAATACGGCCGTCTCGATGAATGCTTACATACTCGCCGACCGTGGCACTTGGCTCAGCTTCCGGAACCGTGGCGAACTCGGCATCCTCGTCGAGGGCGACACGCGCCTGTTCAACCAATACGGCGTGATCCTCGTCAATTCAGCACGACATCCGCATGTCAAACAAACGGAAGGTCAGGCCTTTATAGACTGGCTAGTCTCGCCTGCCGGCCAGCAGGCCATTGCCGCTTACAAGGTCGGCGGCAAGCAACTGTTCTTCCCGAATGCAGCGAAATGAGTGAAATCGCGCAAAGCCTCACACTCGCCAGCGAGCTGATCGCTACAGGTGACAACCGGCTCGCCGCGATCGTAGGACTGAGTCTGCAGGTCAGTCTCTCCGCGACGCTGCTTTCCTGTGCGCTCGGCATACCGCTCGGAGCACTGTTGGCAGTCGGCCGATTTCCTGGACGGCATGCACTGATCATCCTTTTCAACGGCCTGATGGGCTTGCCGCCGGTGGTCGTCGGCCTGTTGGTCTATCTGCTGCTCTCGCGCGCCGGGCCACTCGGCGAACTCGGCCTATTGTTTACGCCGACGGCGATGGTCATTGCCCAGACGGTGCTGGTCATGCCAATTATCGCGGCGCTGACGCTGCAGGTGATCGAGGACGAGTGGCATGAATACCGTGAGCAACTGCGCAGTCTCGGCGCGAGCCGTCTACGCGCTGGTCGCACCCTGATCTGGAACGCGCGCTTCTCGCTCACCACAGCCGGATTGGCCGGCTTCGGCCGTGCCATCGCCGAAGTCGGGGCAGTGATGATCGTCGGCGGCAACATCGATGGCGTCACGCGCGTGATGACCACGACCATCGCGCTCGAAACCAGCAAGGGCGACCTGCCACTCGCGCTCGCTCTGGGCGCGATCCTCATTACGGTAGTGTTACTCGTCAATGCGGTCGCCTTCTTTCTGCGCCAGTGGGCGGAAAAGCGCTGGGGATGAGCCACTGGATCGAACTACGGAGCCTTAGGCGCACGGAAGGCACGGTGTGCATCCTGTCCGATATCGAATTGAAACTCGGCGCAGGCAAGACGGCACTGATCGGCCCCAACGGTGCGGGCAAAAGCACGCTGCTGCGGCTGATGCATGGTCTATTGCGGCCGGATGCGGGATCTGTGATCTGGCCACGACCACTCACACAGGCGATGGTATTCCAGCGACCGATCCTGTTGCGTACGACCGTGCTCGCCAACATTGAGTATGGTCTGAAGTTGCGTGGCGTATCCGCACGGGAACGTCGCAAAAGGGCACTGTCGGCGTTAGAACGCGTGGGGCTGTCACATCTAGTGCAGCGGCAGGGACGCCGGCTTTCCGGCGGCGAGCAGCAGCGCATCGCGCTGGCGCGCGTCTGGGCGCTGGAGCCGCAGGTACTGTTCCTCGACGAGCCGACCGCCAGTCTCGATCCGCTCAGCCGCCACGAGGTCGAACGCATCATCGGCGAGATCGCCGCGAGCGGCACGAAGATCGTCATGGCCACTCACAATCTCGGTCAGGCACGCCGCATTGCCGAGGAGGTGCTTTATCTCGAAGCAGGACGCTTGCTCGAACAAACGCCGGTCAGTGAGTTCTTCCATCAGCCGCGCACGGCAGCGGCAAGGGCGTTCCTCGCCGAAGAGACAGGCTGAGCGATGGCCCTTATCCCTAGCTTCGACGGGCGGGACGTGGTCGAAGACCGGTTCGAGACGATGGAAAGGGACGAGGCGCAGCTTCGGCAAGCCGACATCGCTATGGCTGGCGGGCAATCGGGCAGTCATCGCGTTCTCCTCTGGTGGGCGCGCGGCGCAAGCAACGACAAGATTGCAGTGATGTTGTGCGATCGTCCTTCATGTCACCACTGTCGTCAAAGCCCGACAGAATGAAGCACGCTGCCGCGTCTTCAGTTCCACGCCTCGGCCGCCGCCCCGTGCATGCCTATGGCAGTGACGGGCTGCAACGCGAAGACCCATTCATCGTGGCGCTGTGCCTGGGCAAAGGCTTCCAGCCCGACCGGGAATCCGCTCTTGCGCAGCGTCGGCGAGGTGCTGAGGCTATGGATGCCCAGGATCCTGCCATCCGGCGAACGCACGATTCCCCACTCCCTGCCGCCGCTCACTGGATCGGCATAGAGACGCCGCAAATGGCGCTTCGTGCCAGGGTAGCGGGGATCGCGCAGCAGCTCGGCCAGTTCTTTCGGCGCATCGGGCTGGCCGAGCGGCGTCGCCGCGGCATAGCTTTTCAGCGCGGCGCGGAATTCCTGGCCGATGGCGATGAGTTCCGCCTCCCGTTCGCGTAGTTGCAGTTGCGCGCCGGCTTCCAGCACGGTCGCAGCCCCCGCCGCGAGCAGCGCGACGGCGATCAGCAGGGCGACATAGGTGAAGCCGGCTTGCCCGTTACCACTGCGCATAGGGCTGCCCATTGCTGCCGACGCCGGGCGCGCGGCTTTTCAGATCGACGATTCCCGTGACGCCCTCTTCGCTCGGCGCCGGCACCAGATGCCACGCCGGCTTGCCCTCCAGCAGCGGATCGACTGGCAAGGCGCGCAGATAACGGCGCGCCACCAGTTCGTCGAGCGAAGCCGGGTAGCGGCCCAGATCGGCATGGAAGCGGTCGATCGCCGTGCGCGTGACGCGCAGGTTCTCCGCGAGCACCGCCTCTTTCGCGCGATCGACGCTGCGCACATATTTCGGCGCGGCCAGCGAGAGCAGCAGGCCGAGGATCGCCAGCACGACGAGCAGCTCGATCAGTGTGAAACCGCGTCGGCGCATGCGGGCCTCACCACTCGCGGTAGGGAACGCCATTGAGACCGATCGCCGCGGAGCGGGAATAGACGTCATAGACGTCCTCGCCCTCCTTCGGCGCGTCGGGCTCGCTGGCGTAACTGCGCTTGCCCCAGGTCGCCGCGGCTTCGGCCGCGGGATCGGGATTTAGCGGATCGCGCGGCAGGCGGCGCAAAAAGTAGATCCTGCGGTGACGCGCATCCTTCGCATCCTCGACACCGGCGACCAGCGCGTTCAGGCTGGGCGGATAACCGCTCGCGCCGGCGGGCAGCACGATGCGCCCCTCGTCGGCGGCCCGCTTGTAGGCGTCGATCGCATCGCGGATCTCGCGCAACGCGCGGCGCAACTCCTGCTCTTTCTGACGCTGGGTGGCGACCTCGGCAAGCGGCAAGGCGATGCCCGCCAGCACGCCGAGAATCGCCAGCACGGCGACCAGCTCGATCAGCGTGAAGCCGCGCTCTTGCTTCATCGGGCCTTCGTTTCTTCGCCAGACGGCGTTTGCTGCGCCGGCGCCGGCACCACCTCGGTATAGGCGGAAAGATCGGTTGCCGGAGCGCGCGGGCTGCCTTCCGGCCCGGAATCGAACTCGCTGCGCGCCAACGCGGGGCGACTCATGCCGCGCACCAGCCGTGGCGTGATCGACAGCATCAACTCGGTTTTCTGGCCATCGTCGGTGCGGCCGCCGAACAGACGGCCGAGGAGCGGCAGATCTCCCAGCCCCGGCACCTTGTTCGCGCTGCTGCGTTCGGCATCGCTGATCAGGCCGGCGAGCACCTGATTCTCGCCGTCCTTGAGGCGCAGCACCGTCGAGGCATTGCGCGTGCCGATCTGGTAGGCGAGCGTGCCGGTCTTGGTCTTCACCTGATCGACGATGTTGCTGACCTCCAGGTTGATGCGGATGGCGATCTCGCCGTCGAGGTAAATACTGGGTTGCACCTCGAGCTTCAGGCCGACATCGACATACTGCACCGACTCGGCGACGAAGCCGGTCGCGGTCGCGGTGGTGGTGATGTTCGGCACCCGGTCGCCGATCATGATCTTGGCCGTCTCGCGGTTGCGGGTGCGGATGCGCGGATTGGCGAGCAGATTGATGTCGGTATCGCCCTGGCCGCCCGCGATGCTCAACGGCGTGATCGTCGCGCCGAGGGTGCGCGAGGTGGCGTTCTTGATGTCGGCGAGCGTGAGCAGACCGTTCGCCGCGCTGCCCAGCGGCGTCAGCGTCAACAGATCGGGCCAGCGGATGCCCAGATCGAGCAGGCGGCTGCGCTTCACTTCGAGGATCTCGACTTCGAGCATCACTTCCGGCTCGGGCAGGTCATGCACGGCGAGCAGCTTGCCGGCGAGGCGGATCGTCTCGGGCGTGTCGCGCATCACCAGCAGGTTCTGCTTCTCGTCGGCGACGACGTCTTTCGCCTTGAGGATGGTACGCAGCGTCGAGAGCGCGACCTTCGGCTCGGTATTGGCGAGGTAAAAGGTCTTGATCGTCAGGTTCTGATGGTCGCGCGCCTTGGCCGGCGTGTTCGGATAGATGAGCAGAGTGCCGTCGTCGAGCGTGCGGCGTTCGAGCTGATGCGCCAGCAGCACGGCATTGAGGATCTCCTTCACCGTCGCGCGCCGCAGATAGATCGTCGTCGGCTCGTCGGTCTTCACCTCCTTGTCGAACACGAAGTTGATACCGGAAGTGCGCGCCAGCACCTCGAACACCTGCTTGAGGGAGGCGTCCTTGAATTCGATCGACACTGGCTTGGCCAGCGCGGCGGCGAGCTCGGGATCGCCGGCCCGGCCGGCTGTCGCCAGCGTCGCCTCGATGGTCTCGCGCAGCCCGAGCGCGGCGCCGTCGCGCGGCGCTTCGACGAGGATTTCGTGCAACCGTGAGAGCGCGCCTTCGGCATCACCCCGCGCCCAGGCGGCTTCGGCTTCCGCCTGCCATTGCGCGCGGCGCCGCTCCAGGCGGGCGGCATCGGCGAGCCTGCGCGCCCGTTCGTTGGCCGGATCCAGCGCCAGCACGCGCGCGAGCAGCGCATCGGCCTCGGCCCGACGTCCGCCGTCGCTCGCCTTTTCGGCCTCGCGCAGCCATCGCGCGGCGATGCGTTCCCGCGTCGAAGCCACGGCCAGGCGCGCCTCGGCGCGGTTCGGCTCCTCGCGCAGGGCGGCTTCGAAATGGGGCAGCGCCTCTTCGAGCCTGCCGGCTTCGGCGAGGCGGCGGCCTTCCTGCATGGACACCGAGGTCGTCGCGCAGCCGGCGATGAGGACGAGGAGTGCGATAAGTGCGACGAGACGGTTCATTCCCTGGCTTCTCCGATGTCGAGTGTTTGGCGCGTGGCGCGCTTGAGATGTTGCAGCGTCAGCACCGGCGGCTGGATCGCGACCACGCGGTAGGTTTCGTCGAGCGTGTCGCCGGTGCGCACGATGCGGGTTTCCTCGCCGCGCGCCAAGAATACGGCCCAGCCCTCCTGTTCGTCATATTGCTTGCCGATCACCCGCCACGGCAAGGCCGGCGCCAAAGTCGGCGCTGGCGGGACGGCACCCGGCGAAGCGACGGCAGGTGCCGGCGGGGAAACAGAAAACGGATCGCCCATCGTGGCAGGCGCGGCCGGACGTGGCGCGAGCGCCCGGACGTAGGGCAGACTAGACGAAGACGGCGGTGGCGTGGAGGCTTCGCCATAGGCGGCCAGCAACGCCACCCCGATCAGCACCAGCACGAGCCAGGGCAGGCGCGACGACTTCATGACCTGCCCCCCGGCGCGGGCTGCAGATGGAACACGAGGCGCAACTGGGCGACGATGCCGTTGCCGGTGGCTTCCCGCTGCAGGGTGAGCTCCGCCACGCCCAGGCCGGGCTCTCCGGCCAGTGCGGCGGCAAGGAATTTCTGGAAATCGGCATAGTCGCCGCGCAGTGGAAAGGACAGCGTCGCCCGGTCGAAGCCGCCGGTCTCGTTGCGCTCCCTGCCAAAGTCGATGCGGCCGGGCGCGAGACCGTGGCGCAGGGCCAGATCGATGATGGCGTTCTGCCGGGCCTCCAGCGCATCGTGCGCGATCAGGAGGGCGCGGAAGGCTTGGTAATGCGCCTCGGCGCGGCGACTGCCGTCATCGCTGGCCGCGACGATCGCGGGCGCCGGCCTGGCGAGGCCGTTCAAGGCCAGCGCCGACGATGCGACCACCGCCGCGAGGCCGAACGGCAGCAGCCAGCGCTGGCGGCGCCAGGCGAGCTCGAGCACGAGACGCGGATTCACGGCGCCTCCCGGACGCGCAGTTCGAGCGTGAAGCGCACCGGCCAGGCGGCGTTCTCGACCGTCTCCTGGCCGAGCAGGGTAGCGGTGGCGATCGCCGGCGCGCCACGCAAGCGTGCCGGCAGCGCCTGGACGGCGCCCTGGCTGCGCGCCTCGCCGGCAAGGCGCACGGTGGCGCGGGAAATATCCGCCTCGGCGCGCAGCAGCACGGCATCGTGCTGCGGACCGAAGCTGGCGGCGAGCGCGTCCAGCAGTTGGGGCCAGGGCAGGTTAAGTTCGCGAATGGCCGCATCTATCGCTTGCGCTGCCTCGCCATCCGGCAAATCGGGCTGCGGCTTGCCTTGCGCCATGTGGCTGGCTTCGACCGGGCTGGTCAGCACCCAGGCCGTGGCGCCGACGAGCGTTGCCAGCAGGCCGGCGACACCGGCGATCCAGCGCAGCCGCGCAGTGGTCGGCGGCCGCGGTGCGAAGTCGATGACGAGCGGTTTCATGCCACCGCAGCCTCCGCGAGCGGTCCGACGATCACGGGGCGCGGACAGGGCCCCGACAGGCCGGCCTGCCGGCAGTCACGCCGCAACAGCGTGGCGAAATCGGCCTGGCTGCGATCGAGCGGCGGATGAACGCGGATGTCGCGCCAGCCGCCATCGACGAGCAGCGCGACCGTCGTGCTGTCGGTTTCGGCCAGGCAGAACGCCGCCGTCCGCTCGATGCGCCGGCAATGGCGGTTGTAGGCACGCACGAACCGCGGCTGGACATGGCGCGTCCGCCAGCCGCGTGCGGCCGCCCGTTGCGGCAGTTCGATGGCCACCGCCGCCGGCAGCGCGCAGGCCAGCCAGGTGCGGCGGCGCGGATCGGGGTCGTAGCGCAGCACCCATTGGGCGGGATCCTCGCCGAAGATCGCGGCAAAGCGCTCGGCGGCATAGAGGTCGAGTTCGCGGGCGCTGGCGAGTCCCGCGGGGCAGTCGAGGACCCAGTAACGCGCCAGCACGTCCGACACGCAGATGTCGAGCGCCGCGCCCGGACGCGGCGGATCGCCGAGCTCCACCCGGCCGCGCCGCGGGATGAACAGTTCGGTGGGCTCAGGTTTGAAGCGTGACACGGGCCACCTCTTCCAGCGTCGTCTGGCCTGCGCGGGCCAGCTGCAGGGCGGCGTCGCGCAGGCTGCGCATGCCCTGCCGGCGCGCCTCGGCCTTGATTTCGGCCAGCGGCGCCCGTTGGGCTATCAGGGCACGCAGACGGTCGTCGAGTGCCAGGATCTCGGCGACCGCCCGACGGCCCCGATAGCCGGTGCCGCGACATTCGCCGCAACCTTTGCCCTGACGCAACCCTGCCAGCTCGACTCGGGCGGTTTCCGGGGACAGGCGCAAGGCGGCGAGCGCGCGTGAGGAAGGCGCCACGGCCTCGGCGCAATGCGGGCAGACGGTGCGCAGCAGACGCTGCGCCCAGACGCCGCCCAGCGCCGAGGTCAGGGCATAAGGATCGATGCCCAGATGGGCGAAGCGGTTGAAGACGTCGAAAACATTGTTGGCGTGCACCGTCGAGAGCACCAGGTGACCGGTCAGCGCCGACTGCACGGCGATTTCGGCGGTCTCGGCATCGCGGATCTCACCGATCATGATCTTGTCCGGGTCGTGGCGCAGGATCGAGCGCAGGCCGCGGGCGAAGGTGAGCCCCTTCCTTTCATTGACCGGGATCTGCAGCACGCCCGGCAGCTCGTATTCGACGGGGTCTTCGATGGTGACGATCTTGTCGCGGCCGTCGTGGATCTCCGACAGCACGCCATACAGCGTCGTCGTCTTGCCGCTGCCGGTGGGGCCGGTGACCAGCAGCATGCCATAGGGCTGGGCCGCCAGCTCGCGCATGCGGGCGAGATCGTCGGCGGCGAAGCCGAGCCGTTCGAGGTTCAGCGTCTCGCCGTCGGCCACCAGCCGGCGCTTGTCGAGGATGCGCAGCACGGCATCCTCGCCGTGGATGCTCGGCATGATCGACAGCCGCAGATCGACGCGCCGACCGGCGAAGCGCACCGCGAAGCGGCCGTCCTGCGGGACGCGCCGTTCGGCGATGTCGAGTTCGGCGAGCACCTTGAGGCGCGAGATGGCCTGTTCGGCGGTGTCGCGGCCGGCCGCCTCACCGATCCGTTCGAGCACGCCGTCGATGCGGTAGCGCACGACGAGGCCCTGCGGCGTCGCTTCGAGATGGATGTCGCTGGCGCCGAGCCGCAGCGCATCGTGCAGCGTCGATGTGACCAGCCGCACCACCGGGCTCTCGTCGTGCTGTGCGCCGGCCAACGCAATATCTTCGTCGCGGGGTGTCGTCTCGACGCCGCTCACGGGCGCTACGCCCCCGTCTACGGTGGGTCTCCCTCCGCTGTTCGCGGCTTTAGCGCCGACTTTCGCGGCGGCGATGCCGGCCAGCGCCGAGGCCGTTGCCGTCTGCCTGTCGAGCCAGGCGGTCAGATCCTCCGGCGTGGCGAGATACCACTCGACCGGCCGGCCGGCGCGCGCCTCGAGCCAGCGTTGCCGGTCGGCATCGAACGGATCGTCGCTCACTCCGACCAGCTGCCGGCCATCGCGCAACAGCGCGCAGCGGCGCGCCCGCGCTTGCGCGAGTGGCACGCGCTCGAACAGCGGCTGCAGCCGGTGCAGCCGATACAGCGAGAGAACGGGGAAATCGATGTCTTCGCCGATCGTGGTGGCAAGCGGCGCGTTCATCGCAGACTCCCGGCGAGATCGAAAATCGGCAGGTAGAGCAGCACGACGATGGTGCCGACGACGAGGCCGATCGCCGCCATCAAAAGCGGCTCGAAGCCGCGCGCGAAGGCCTCGATGCGGCGTGCGATCTCGCCGTCGTGGAAACGTGCCGCACGGCCGAGCATTTCGCCCAGCCGGCCAGCGCGTTCGCCGACGCGTAGCAGGCGCAGCGCGACCGGGGAGGCAAGGCCGTTGGCGTCGAAGGCAGAGGAGACACTCTCGCCGCGCTCGATCGCGGCCGCGGCCGCCCGATAGCGCAGCAGCGTTTCCGGTGAAAGCAGTCCTTCGGCGAGCTGCATCGCTTGCAGGATGGGCAGACCGCCTTCGAGCAGCGTGCCGAGCGCGAGATAGAGACGCGCCAGTTCGATCATGGCCAGCGTCGCGCCGATGCCGGGCAGGCGCCGCGCGAAACGCTGCACACCACCGCTTTTCCACCAGGCGCGCCCCCCGATGATCAGCGCTGCCAGGACCGCGGCAGCGGCGATGGCCAGCAGCGAACCATGCCGGGCGGCGAAACCGCCCCACGCCATCAGCAGCTGCGAGAGCCAGGGCAGATCGCGGCCGGTGCCCTGGTAGATGCCGGCGAAGCGCGGCACGACATGGCCGAGCAGGAAGACGGTGACGGCACCGCCGACCACCAGCAGGATCAGCGGATAGATCAGCGCGCTGACGACCCGGCCGCGCACGGCGTCGAGCTGACCGTGGTATTCGAGGTAACGCGCAAGCGAGGCCGGCAGGCTGGAGGTGCGTTCCGCCGCCCGCATCAAGCCAACGTAGAGCGCCGGGAAATACGCGGGCTGGCGCGCCAGCGCCGCAGAGAAACGCTGCCCTTCGCGCAGATCGCGCAGCAGCCGTTCGAGCACGACGCGCGTCGTACTGCGCGCTTCCTTGTCGCACAGGGCCTCGATGGCCTCGGTCAGCGTCAGGCCGGCTTCGAGCAGCGCGAGCAGTTCCTGGCTGAACAAAGCCAGTGGAAAGGCGTTGCGCCGCGCCGGCAGAACGCTGCGCACCGGCGCCACCGACAAGGGCCGCAGCGCCTGCGTCCGCACCTCTTCGCACGCGGCGGCCGCATCCGCGGCGTCGACGTCGACGCTGACGATGCCCTGCTGACCGATGGCACGCACCGCGAAGCGCATTTCAGTACGTGATGTCCGCGTTGTCGCCCGTACCGCCGGGCACGCCGTCGCGGCCAAAGGAGATCAACTCATAATCGCCTTTCGCACCGGGCATCCGATACACGTAGGGCCTGCCCCACGGATCGGCCGGCACATCCTTCTGCAGATAAGGGCCATTCCATTTCACCTCGCCGGCTGGCCGCTCGCGCAGGGCCGCCAGGCCCTGTTGAGCGGATGGATAGTGGCCGGTATCGAGACGGTAAGTGTCGAGCGCCTTGGCCAGCGCCTCCATCTGGGCGCGGGCCGCGGTGATCTCGGACTTGCCGATCTGGGCGGCATAGCGCGGCCCCACGTAGGCGACGAGCAGGCCGATGATGGCGACCACCACCAGCAGTTCGAGGAGCGTGAAACCGCGCGTCCGGATCATGCGAAGGTGTCCCCCATCAACGCGGTGAACCACTTGCCCATCTCCTCGAAATTTTTCGAGGAACGCGCCGCTGCCTCTCCGGACGAAGCAGGCACCGGCACCATCGTCGCCGTCGTCGCATCGTAGCGGAAGTTCGCCGTCAGCCAGGAGGCCGTCGTCGCGGTGATCGGCGAGTAGCAGGCCGAGTTGGTATGCGGCGACGGATCGGGTGCGCGACCGGAAAGCAGCCGCAGGATCGCGTCGGCACAGACCTTCGCTTCCTGGTTGGCGATATGGCCGGCCTTGGGTTGGGTCGTCGCCGAGGCATCGCCGACGACATGGATGCCCGGCGCGGTCGTCGACTCGTAGGACAGCACATTCACCGCCGTCCAGCGGCCATCCGCCGTGTTGGTCAGGCCGTTGGCGGAAATCACCTTGCTGGCGCGGTGCGGCGGGATCAGGTTGAGCACGTTGCCGCGGATGTTGCCGATGCTGGTATTCACGGTCATCGTCGTCGCATCGACGCTGGCGATGCTGACGCCGGGGTGGTATTCGATCACGCCGGCATGCACGACATTGAAGGCATCGGTGAAGGCATTGACCTCGGCCGTGATGCCCGGGTTGGCATCGAGCACGATCACTTTCGAGCCCGGCCGGTTGGTCTTCAGCCAGTCGGCGACGATGCAGGCGCGCTCGTAGGGCCCCGGCGGGCAGCGGTAAGGCTTGGCCGGAATGCTCATCACGAAGACACCGCCGTTGGGCATCGCCGTGATCATGTTGTGCAGCGCGGTCGTCTGCGCGCCGGCCTTCCAGGCATGCGGCACCTTCGCCTGCGCGGCGGCGGTTTCGAGGCCGGGCAGGATGTCGAAGTCGACCCCCGGTGCGATCACCAGCCGGTCATAGGCATAGCTCGCGCCGCCCGCGAGGGCGACCTTCCTGCCCACCGGATCGATGGTGAGGACCTCCCCTTTGACGACCTTCACCCCATAACGGCTCGACAGGTTGCCGTAGCCGTATTGCAGCGAGCCGATGGTGCGGCTGCCATTGAGCACCAGGTTGCTCATGATGTTCGAGGTATAGGCGGAGTCGCGCTCGATCAGCGTCACGTCCACCCCTGTGCCGCCCCACAAGCGCAGATATTTCGCCACCGTCGCGCCGCCCATTCCGCCGCCGATGACGACGACCCGTCCTTTGATGCCGGTATTGGTCGGCACGGCGGCGGTCGCGGTGGTCGTCGAGGAGGCAGTTTTCGTATCCGCATGGGCCAGCAGGCTCCAGCCCGCCGATGAAAAGGCGATGCCGGAGACCCCGGCCCATTTGATGAAATTCCTGCGATCGATCATGATCGTTTCCTCCTCAGCGGAGCGTTGCCAGGTAATTGGCAAGCAACTCGATTTCGGCATCGGTATAGCCGCGCGCATGCATGTCCATCATCTTCGGCGGCGATTTCTGTTGCATTTCCTTGAGCTCCTTGACGATCTCGCTGGCCGACTTGCCGGCGATGTTTTCCACCCCGCCGCGGCCATTGGTGCCGTGGCATTGGAAGCAGTTCGACGCGAGCAGGCGCCCCGCCGGCGGAGCGGTCGTAGTGGTTTGGGCGATCACAGGCATGGTCGCCAGGCCGCATGCCAACACGCACAAGATGTTTCTTCGCTTCATGGAAACTCCTTTTTCTCGATGTGACGAACGCCGCCTGTATCGAGGCGACAGTTGACGGCCCTCCTGGCAGCGAACCGCGGAGCGGATATTGGGCGATGCGATAAAGTGTTTCCACTGTCGCCATACCCCGACACTTTTCCCGCCCCGGGCGTTTCTTTACGATTCGGTTCCCATGAACCTGTATCCGCGCTCCTTCTTGCGGCTGATCCTGACCGGCTGGCTGCTGACCGGCTTGCCGCTCCTGGTCGCGATCGCTTTCGCCTCGGTGAGCCTGACGGGACTGTCCGAGCGCAGCGCGACCTCGATGCGCGAGACGGCGGAGGCCGCGCGGCTGGCCTGGGAACTCGACGAGGACATCCTCACCATGGAACGCCTGCTACGGCAATACGAGACGCTCCGCGATCCTTCGCTGATCGAGGACTACCTGCTGGCGCAGAAGGAATGGAGGACACATCTGGACGAGCTCGTTCGCCTGCCACTGCTCGTTTCCCTTAAAGAAGAGGTCGATGCGCTACGCACGATCGAATCCGCCGCACGGCCCCCCTTGCTGGTCGAGGCGCACGACCCGCAGCCGCTGCTCGGTGCCTTCGAGGCTCTCAAAAGCCGCATCAGCAGCCTGGTCAAGGAAATCGACCAGATCAGCGAGATGGAACGGCAGACGTTTCGCAAGGAAGCGGAAACGCTGCAACAGCGACTGTTGTTCGCCATCGCCGCGGCGCTCCTGCTGGCGCTGCTGCTGTTCTGGGTGGGACAACGCACGGTCGCGCAACTGTTCCATGGCGTCGAACGCGCGGTGATCGCGCTGGGCAACAATCTGCTCGACCGACCCATCGTGCTCAAGGGCACCGACGATCTGCGCTGGATCGGCAAACGGCTCGACTGGCTGCGCAGACGCATGCTGGCCCTGGAAGAAGAACGCACGCGCATCCTGCGCCATGTCTCGCATGAGCTGAAAACGCCGCTCGCTGCGCTGCGCGAGGGCACCAGTCTGCTCGCCGACGGCGTCGGCGGTCCGCTGTCGATCCAGCAGGGGCAAATCGCCGACATCATGCAAGGCAACGTCTTGCGGCTGCAGGCGCTCATCGACGGTCTGCTCAAGCTGCAACAGGCCGAGCATGTGCGCGACCGCATCGAGCCCGAAAGCCTGCGGCTCGACGAGTTGATCCAGCAGATCCTGGCAACCCACAAGCTCGCCGCCCGCGACAAGCACCTGCGCATCACCGGCCGGCTCGCGCCGCTGACCATCGTCGGCGGCCGCGAGGAGATCACCACCATCATCGACAACCTGCTGTCGAATGCGGTCAAGTTCTCGCCGCTCCACGGCACGGTCCGCATCGAACTTTCCCGCGACCGGCAAAATGCGGTGCTGGACGTGTTCGACGAAGGCCCGGGTGTCCCCGAGGAGGAGCGTAAAATGATTTTCGAACCGTTCTACCGCGGCCCGGCCGCGAAATCGGTGGCCGGCGTCGGCCTCGGCCTTGCCATCGCCCGCGAGCTCGCCACGGCGCATCGCGGCACGCTCGAATACCTTCCCGACGAGGCGATCACGCATTTCCGCGCCACCTTGCCCCTCAACCCCGAGTCCGCATGAACGCCATCCGCATTGTCTGGCTGATGTTGCTACCGTTGCTCGCCGGCTGCGCCGCCTTGCCGGGGCAGCGGGCCATCCCGGCCGATGCGCAGCCACTGCAGCGCGAGGAACCTTGTCAGGCCGAGGACGAGAAGCCGCGTCTCAAACAACAGCTCGCGGAACTGCAGCGCCGCAATGAGGACGAAAGACAGAAGCTGCATGCCCAGCTGGCCGAGCGGCAGCGCCTGCTGCGCGAGGAACAGCGCAAGGTCGAGGAGCTCGAGGCCAAGGTCGCCGCGCTCGAAAAGAAAGTCGAAGCGCTGCGCCGCATCGATCGCGAGGCCCTGCAAAGGGCGATCCGCCGATGAGCGCGGCTGCAATGGGAGCACGCATCCTCGTCGTGGACGACGACCGGGATCTGCTCGCACTGATCACGATGCGTCTCCAGTCGGCCGGCTATACGGTCGCCCAGGCTGCCTCCGGGGAAGAGGCGCTGGAGATCTTCCGCGCCGAGCGGCCGCGCGCGGTCGTCACCGACCTGCGCATGGACGGCATGGACGGCCACGCACTGTTCGAACGGCTGCATGCCGAAGCACCCAGCGTGCCGGTGATCATCCTCACTGCCCATGGCACCATCCCCGAGGCCGTCGCCGCCACCCAGCGCGGCGTGTTCAGCTTCCTCACCAAACCCTTCGACAGCCGCGAGCTGTTGGCGCGCGTCGCCGCGGCGGTCGCCCTCTCGCCGCCGATCGCGGCGGAACGTGACGACGCGGCCTGGCGCCGCGAGATCGTCTCCGCCGATCCGGCGATGGACGAGCTGCTGCGCACCGCCCATCGCCTCGCAGACGATCCCCAGCCGCTCCTCCTCAAGGGACCGCCCGGCAGCGGCAAGGAGCTGCTGGCCCGTGCGATGCACCAATGCAGCCGGCGCGCCAGGAAACCATTTCGGGTCTTGCCGTGTGCCGAATCCACCGACGCCGAGGCAGACGCCCGCTTCGATGCGGCCCTCGATGGCGAAGGCACCTTGCTGCTCGACGGGATCGAGCGGCTGCCGCTCCCCTTGCAAGCCCGGCTGCAGGCACGCATCGGCACGATGGGCCCCTTCGCCGGGCGGCGCTGTTTTGCACGCCTCATCGCGACCGCCACTCCATCGCTGGAGACCGCCGTCCATGACGGCAGCTTTCGTGCCGACCTCTATTACCACTTCATGCTCAACACCCTGACCCTTCCTGGTCTAGCGGCGCGACGCGGCGACATTCCGCTGCTCATCGCCCATTTCACCGCGCAGGCGGCCGGCAAGACCGCGCAGGCTTTTTCTCCCGAAGCCATGACTCTACTGTGCGAAGCCCCCTGGCCTGGCAATGTGCGGCAATTGCGCAGCATCGTCGAGCAGGCGCTGGCCCTGGCGGTCACACCGCTCGTCCCGGCCTCGTTGGTCCGGCGCCTGCTGGCTGAAGAGAACGCACGGGAAATGGCCGCCTTCGACGACGCGCGCAGGGCATTCGAACATGACTATCTGGTGCAGCTGCTGAAAACCACCTGCGGCAATGTCGCCCAGGCGGCGCGCATCGCCCGGCGCAACCGCACCGAGTTCTACAAGCTGCTGGCCCGCCACGGCCTCGATCCGGTCCGTTTCAAGCCAGGCACGAGATAATGCCGGAGTGCCACGGCGCCTGCTTCTGAGGGAAAATGGCGACTTTGCGTCACGACCCGACCCGAAGGCGGACTTCCCATGCTCCTGATGATCGACAATTACGACTCCTTCACCTACAACCTCGTCCAGTATTTCGGCGAGCTGGGGCAAGACGTGCGCGTGTACCGCAATGATGCGATCACGCTCGAGGAAATCGCCGCGATGTCCCCGGATTACCTGGTGATCTCACCGGGTCCCTGCTCGCCGAAGGAAGCCGGCATCTCGGTGGAGGCGATCAAGACGTTCGCCGGCAAGCTGCCGATCCTCGGCGTCTGCCTTGGACATCAGAGTATCGGCTATGCCTTCGGCGGCGAGATCGTCCATGCCAGGCAGCTGATGCACGGCAAGATCTCGCCGGTGCATCACGCCAACGTCGGCATCTTCAGCGGTTTGCCCAACCCCTTCAATGCCACGCGCTACCATTCGCTGGCGATCCGCCGTGACACGCTGCCGGACTGTCTCGAAATCACCGCCTGGACGGAGGATGGCGAGATCATGGGCGTGCGCCACAAGGAGTGCGCGGTCCAGGGCGTGCAGTTCCACCCCGAATCCATCATGACCGAGCATGGGCATGCCCTGCTGAAGAACTTTCTCGAAGGGAAATGACATGATCACACCGCAGGAAGCGCTGCAGCGTACCATCGAACACCGCGAGATCTTCCACGACGAGATGCTGCACCTGATGCGGCAGATCATGAAAGGCGAGGTTTCGCCGGTGATGATCGCGGCGATCCTTACTGGCTTACGCGTGAAGAAGGAAACCATCGGCGAGATCACCGCCGCGGCCAAGGTGATGCGCGAGCTCTGCACCAAAGTCGAGGTGCCGCACAATCCGCATTTCGTCGACATCGTCGGCACCGGCGGCGACAGCTCGCACACCTTCAACATCTCCACGGCCGCCGCGTTCGTCGCCGCCGCGGCCGGCGCCACGGTCGCCAAGCATGGCAACCGCGGCGTGTCATCCAAATCCGGCGCCGCCGACGTGCTCGAAGCGCTGGGAGCGAAAATCGACCTCCAGGCGCCGCAGGTGGCCCGCTGCATCGAGCAGACCGGCATGGGTTTCATGTTCGCGCCGAACCACCACCCAGCAATGAAGAACGTCGCGCCAGTGCGCCGCGAGATGGGCGTGCGCACCATCTTCAACATCCTCGGACCGCTGACCAATCCGGCCGGCGCGCCCAATTCGCTGCTCGGCGTGTTCCACCCCGACCTCGTCGGCATCTGTGTGCGCGTGATGAAGGAGCTCGGCGCGCAGCACGTGCTGGTCGTCCACGGCAAGGACGGCATGGACGAAATCTCGCTCGGGGCAGCGACGATGGTCGGTGAACTCAAGGACGGCGAAGTGCGCGAATACGAAATCCATCCGGAGGATTTCGGCCTGGCGATGATCGCCACGCGCAACCTCCGGGTCGCGGATGCCAGCGAATCGAAGGGGCGCATCCTCGGTGTCCTGCACAACCAGCCGGGTCCGGCACTGGAAATCGTCTGCCTGAATGCCGGCGCCGCGCTCTACACCGCCAATCTCGTCCCGGACATCGGCGCCGGCATCGCCCGCGCGCGTGAAACCATCGAGAGCGGCCGGGCGCTGGCGAAACTCGAAGAATTCGTGAAAGTCACCCACGTCCTGTGAGCGATATCCTGCAGAAAATCCTCGCCGTCAAGCGCGAGGAAGTCGCCGCTGCAGCAGCCACCAAGCCGCTGGCGACGATCCGTGCCGAGGCCGAAGGGCAGCCCCCGGCGCGTGACTTCGTCGGCGCGATCCGCGCGAAAGTCGGCGCTGGCGACACGGCACCCGGCACCGCGGTGATCGCCGAGATCAAGAAGGCCAGCCCGTCGAAAGGCGTGATCCGGCCGGATTTTAGGCCTGCGGAGATCGCCCTCGATTACGAAAAGCATGGCGCCGCCTGCCTCTCGGTGCTCACCGACCGGCAGTTCTTCCAGGGCTCACCGGAATACCTGCGCGAGGCCCGTGACGCCTGCACGCTGCCGGTGCTGCGCAAGGACTTCATGATCGACCCGTATCAGGTTTATGAAGCCCGCGCAATGGGCGCCGATGCGATCCTGCTGATCGTCGCCGCGCTCAGCGATGGCGAGATGCAAGAACTCGAGGATCTTGCTTTCTCGCTGGGCATGGCGGTGCTGGTCGAGAGCCACGATGCGGGTGAGATCGACCGTGCGCTCAAGCTCAAGACACCGCTGATCGGCATCAACAACCGCAACCTGCGCAGCTTCGAGGTGAGCCTCGACACCACCTTGTCGCAACTGGAGCGCATCCCGGCCGGGCGCATCGTCGTCACCGAGTCCGGCATCCTTTCGCCCGACGACGTCGCGCTGATGAAGCAGCATGGTGTGCATGCCTTCTTGGTCGGCGAGGCTTTCATGCGCGCGCCCTCACCCGGCGCGGAACTGGCGCGGCTGTTCCGGCATTCGGGCCTGCCGGCGCCGCGTAGCATCTCCCCCTCTTAGTCGCTGCGCTGCGTCGCCATGCTCAAACGCTTGCCGCGCAGGGCCGGCTCAACGCTGCGCTTCATGTGACTGGCAGGCATTTCCACCCAGCGGTAGAAAACGAAAGCGGCAGCGATGCTGAGCACGAAGGCAACCCCCAGGCCGGCCACGGCAGCCGTCGAAGAGACCCAGCCGAGACGGGCCCAGAGTGCCGAAACCGCCACCAGGACGGGAAAGTGGATCAAGAACAGACTGTAGGAGATCTGGCCGAGCTTGGCGATGACTCGATTGCGCGGCCAGTGGGCGCCGAATTCCAGCTTCTCGGCGGCGAATAGCAACAACCCCACGGCCATGGCGATGCCCAGACGCCAGCGCCATTCGTAGTACAAGGCAAGGGCGATGAGGGCCTGAAACATCCAGAATTCCCAATGGGCGCGTCCAGCCGCCAAAGCGCGGTGGATCACGACGCCGAGAAAAAAGTGCGGAAAGAAGTAGAGCCACCAGCTTTCTGCGGCCGGGTCGAGATTGACATAGAACAGGGATGCGATTGCCAGCGGCCAGCCAAGCAGGCCGACGTAGTCGATGACGCCACCCCCGAGGCGGTCGCGCAGCCACAGCATGGTGGCATAAACGAGCCCCAGCTGGAAGTTGATGCAGACGAACCACAACCCGGCGGAGAGGGGTTCATAACCAAACAGATCCTGGAGAAAGAACAGGTGCGCCAGCAATTGCGGCAGCGTGACGGGCTTCCCCAGAACGTCGTCGGGCACCCAGCCACGCGCGAAGCCATAGACTGGCAAGATCACTGCGATGGTGGCCAGATAGGGAATGCCGAGACGGAAATAACGCTGCATGGCAAAGATGCCGACGTGACGCAGGCGCCACTCGCGCGCGCTCATGCTGCGCGCCAGGACGTAGCCGCCGACGACGAAAAAAACCTGCGTTGCACGAGCATAATGCTCGAACCAGTCAAGGATGTCGCCGATCAAGGGCGCCGCCCAGTCGCGCAATGGCGGATAGCTGGCAAAGTGGTGCCAGAGGATGATGAGCGCAGCGCATGCGCGCAAGGCCACGATGAAGGAGAGGTGTCTTCCTTCCGGCCGTCGTGAGGTCGACGGCAGACGGCCGAGGGCTGCAATCGGAATCAAAGCGCGAAGCCTTTCAGAATACGTTGAAAAACCGCGCCGTCAGACAGGGCGGGATACGAAAAGTTCCCAGCCGCGACGCATTCGGCCGGCAGAGATGCTATGAGAGGATATCGGAATGCCGGACGCGTAATCAGCGAAGGCTTTTTCCGGCCCGCATCGCCGACTATTTCTCTCCCGGGGCAGGGAATAAAAAACCGCCTGGCATACCAGGCGGTTTTGCATGGTGGAGCAACCGGCCGGACTTATTTGATGACCGCGGTCAGTTCGCCCTTCTTGTAGCGCTCGGCCATCTTTTCGAGCGGGATCGCCTTGATCTTGCCGGCCATGCCCGCGCAGCCGAAGGCTTCGTAACGCGCCTTGCAGATCTCCTTCATCGCCTTGCGGGCCTCGGCGAGATACTTGCGCGGGTCGAAGTTCTTGCGGTCGGTATTGAGGTAGCGGCGGATCGCGCCGGTGGAGGCCATGCGCAGGTCGGTATCGATGTTGACCTTGCGCACGCCGTTCTTGATGCCCTCGACGATCTCCTCGACCGGCACGCCGTAGGTCGCGCCCATTTCGCCGCCGTTCTCGTTGATGATCTTCAGCCAATCCTGGGGCACGCTGGATGAGCCGTGCATCACGAGGTGGGTGTTGGGCAGCTTGGCATGGATTTCCTTGATGCGGTCGATGCGCAGCACCGCACCCGTGGGCGGACGGGTGAACTTGTAGGCGCCGTGCGAGGTGCCGATGGCGATCGCCAGCGCATCGACGCCCGTCAGCTTGACGAACTCGGCGGCCTCGTTCGGATCGGTCAGGAGCTGGTCGTGCGAGAGCTTGCCTTCGGCGCCGTGGCCATCTTCCTTCTCGCCCTGGCCGGTTTCCAGCGAGCCGAGACAGCCCAGCTCACCCTCGACTGAAACGCCGATGGCGTGGGACATCTCGACCACCTTGCGGGTGACCTCGACGTTGTACTGGAAGCTGGAGGGCGTCTTCGCGTCTTCCAGCAGCGAGCCGTCCATCATCACGCTGGAGAAACCCGAGCGGATCGCCTGGATGCAGATCGCCGGGGAAGCGCCGTGATCCTGGTGCATCACGATCGGGATGTCGGGGTGGGTTTCGATCGCGGCCTCGATCAGCTTGCGCAGATAGGCCTCGCCGGCGTATTTGCGGGCGCCGGCCGAGCCCTGCATGATGACCGGGCTGTTGGTTTCCTCGGCAGCCTCCATGATGGCCTGGATCTGCTCGAGGTTGTTGACGTTGAACGCGGGCAGGCCGTAGCCGTGTTCGGCGGCGTGGTCCAGCAGTTGGCGCATGGATACGAGTGGCATTGAGGTTCTCCTCTTGTCGGTGGATGTGGTTGATTAGGCGGGGCGGTGTTCGCCGACCCGAATGATTTTCAAGGTATTCGTGCCGCCGGGCTGGCCGATCGGTTCGCCACAGGTGATGACGATCAAATCACCGACTTCGACGGCGCCAGCGCGGATCAGTTCCTCCTCCGCCTCGAACAGCTGTTCATCGCGGTCATGCCCCTTGTAGCGGGTCATCAACGGATAGACGCCCCGGTAGGCGCTGACTTTGTAACGCGTCCGGACGTCCGTCGTCAAGGCGTAGATCGGCACGCCGCAATTGAGCCGGGAAATCCACAATGCGGTGGAGCCGGTCTGCGTCAATGCCGCGATCGCCTTCACTTTCAAGTGGTGGGCGGTAAATAGGGCGGCCATCGCCACCGACTGGTCGATGCGGGTGAACACCAGATCGAGGAAATGGCGGTCCAGCGCCGCCGGATCCATCGATTTTTCCGCTTCGAAACAGATGCGCGCCATCGCCTGCACCGTCTCGACCGGATATTCGCCCGCGGCGGTTTCCGCCGAGAGCATCACCGCATCGGTACCATCGAGCACGGCGTTGGCAACATCTGAGACTTCCGCCCGCGTCGGCACTGGCGAGTGGATCATCGACTCCATCATCTGCGTGGCGGTGATGGCGAATTTGTTCTGTGCGCGCGCCTGGCGGATGATTTTCTTTTGCAGTGCCGGCACCGCGGCATCGCCCACTTCGACGGCGAGATCGCCGCGCGCCACCATCACGCCATCACAGGCATGCAGGATGTCGTCGAGATTGTCGATCGCTTCGGCCCGTTCGATCTTGGCGATGACCAGGGCCTGGGAGCCCGCCTTGCCGAGCAGTTTGCGCGCCAGGCGCAGATCGGCGCCGGTCTTCGGAAACGAGACGGCGACATAATCGACCTGCAGGTCGGCGGCGCTCTGGATGTCTTCCATGTCCTTGGGCGTGAGCGCTGGCGCGGAAAGCCCGCCGCCCTGCTTGTTGATGCCCTTGTTGTTGGACAGCTCGCCCCCCTGGCGCACCACGCAATGAATCTCGGCATCCTGAACGGAAAGCACCTCCATCACGATGCGACCATCGTCGAGCAGCAGGATGTCACCCGGTACGACGTCATCGACCAGCTCCGGATAATCGAGGCCGACGCGTTCCGAATCGCCCAGCTGGCACTCGGCATCGAGGATGAAGTGCTGTCCCGGCTTGAGGACGATCTTGCTGCCGGCGAATTTGCCGATGCGGATCTTCGGCCCTTGCAGGTCGGCCATCACCGCGACGGTGCGGCCCTGCTTGCGCGTCGCCTCCTGCAACAGATCGAGACGCCGGCGATGCTCGTCGAGCGTGCCATGCGAAAAATTGATGCGGACGATATCGATGCCGGCGGCAACCAGCCTGTCGATCGTCTCGGCATCGGAAGATGCCGGGCCGAGCGTCGCGACGATTTTGGTGGCACGTTGCATGAGGGGAGTGTCGGGCCTCCCTCACGGGGGCCCGAGAGGAAGGATTCAGCCTTGGGCGCGCTTTTCGAGGATCTCGACGGCAGGCAATACCTTGCCTTCGAGGTATTCGAGGAAGGCCCCGCCGGCGGTGGAGATGTAGGACACCTTGTCGTAGATGCCGTACTTCTGGATCGCCGCGATGGTATCGCCGCCGCCGGCGAGCGTGAACGCCTTGGTCGCGGCGATCGCCTCGGCGATCTTCTTGGTGCCATTGCCGAACTGGTCGAACTCGAACACACCGACCGGGCCGTTCCACACCACGGTGCCCGCCTTCATGATGATGTCGGCCAGTGCCTGGGCACTCTTCGGACCGATGTCGAAAATCATGTCGTCTTCGGCCACCGCATCGGCATCCTTCAACACGGCAGGCTCATTGGCATCGAACTTCTTGCCGACGACCACATCGACGGCGATCGGGATCGAGGCGCCGCGCTTGCCCATCTTCTCGATCAGCGCCTTCGCGGTCGGGATCAGCTCATGCTCGCACAGCGACTTGCCGACGTTCTTGCCCACCGCGGCGAGGAAGGTGTTGGCGATGCCGCCGCCGACGACGAGCTGATCGACCTTCTCGGACAGCGATTCGAGCACGGTCAGCTTGGTCGACACCTTCGAACCGCCGACGATCGCCACCATCGGCCGCGCCGGATTGGCGAGCGCCTTGTCGAGCGCTTCGAGCTCTTCGGTGAGCAGCAAACCCGCACAGGCCACCGGCGCATACTGGGCGATGCCATAGGTCGAGGCTTCGGCGCGGTGCGCAGTGCCGAAGGCGTCCATCACGAAGACATCGCAGAGTGCGGCATATTTCCTCGCGGTCTCTTCGGCGTTCTTCTTCTCGCCCTTATTGACGCGGCAGTTTTCCAGCAGCACGACTTCGCCGGGGGCGACCTCGAAGCCGCCCTCGACCCAGTTCTGGATCACCCGCACCGGCTTGCCGAGCTTCGCGGACATCACCTCGGCAACGGGCTGGAGCGAATCTTCCGGCTTGAACTCGCCTTCGGTCGGCCGGCCCAGATGCGAAGTCACCATCACCCGGGCGCCGGCCTTCATCGCGTATTCGATGGTCGGCATCGAAGCGGTGATGCGGGCGTCGGAGGTCACCTTGCCGTCCTTGACGGGCACGTTCAGGTCGGCGCGGATGAAGACGCGCTTGCCTTTGAGATCGAGGTCGGTCATGCGGATGAATTTGGCCATTGTTATCTCCCGAGTCTTATTTTCGAAATCAACCACGGAAGCGTTGCGCCTTCGTGACGGCGCAACGCTTGGATGGTGGATTTCCTTGCTTACTTGCTGGCGACGTGCTTGACGAAGCGCAGCATGTTGCAGGTGTAGCCGTACTCGTTGTCATACCAGGCGACGACCTTGACGAAGGTCGGGTCGAGCTGGATGCCGGCCTCGGCGTCGAAGATCGAGGGCTGGGCGCAGCCGCGGAAGTCGGTCGACACGACCTTCTCGTCGGTATAGCCGAGCACACCCTTCAAGGGGCCGGATTCCGAGGCTTCCTTCATCGCCTTGCAGATGTCTTCATAAGAGGCTTCCTTGAGGAGCTCGACGGTGAGGTCGACCACGGAGACGTCGGAGGTCGGCACACGGAAGGCCATGCCGGTGAGCTTCTTGTTGAGCTCGGGGATCACCTTGCCGACGGCCTTGGCGGCGCCGGTCGAAGACGGGATGATGTTTTCGAGGATACCGCGGCCGCCGCGCCAGTCCTTCGAGGACGGGCCATCGACGGTCTTCTGCGTCGCGGTGGCGGCATGCACGGTGCTCATCAGGCCGCGCTTGATGCCGAACTTGTCGTGCAGCACCTTGGCGACCGGCGCCAGGCAGTTGGTGGTGCAGGAGGCGGCCGAGACGATGGCCTCGCCCGCGTACTTCTCGTGGTTTACGCCATAGACGAACATCGGCGTGTCATCCTTCGACGGCGCCGACTGCACGACCTTCTTGGCGCCGGCGTCGAGGTGCTTCTGGCAGGTTTCCTTGGTCAGGAAGAAGCCGGTCGATTCGATCACCACATCGACGCCGACCTCGCCCCACTTGAGGTTGGCCGGATCCTTCTCGGCGGTGAGGCGGATCTTCTTGCCATTGACGACGAGGAAGTTGCCGTCGACCTTGATGTCGCCATTGAAGCGGCCATGCACGGAGTCATACTTGAGCATGTAGGCAAGGTAGCCGGGCTCGAGCAGGTCGTTGATGGCGACGACCTCGAGCTCGGGGAAATCCTTGGCGATGGCGCGGAAGGCCATGCGGCCGATGCGGCCGAATCCGTTGATACCGACTTTGATGGTCATGTGGGTTTCTCCTTGGTCTTGAATTGATCAAATGAATTGCTCGACGGCCTTCACGACGTTCGCGACGGTGAAGCCGAACTCCTTGAACAGCACGCCGGCCGGCGCCGACTCGCCGAAACGGTCGATGCCGATCACGGCGCCTTCGCCACCGACGTATTTCCACCAGCCGTCGGTGACGCCGGCCTCGACGACGATCTTCGGCAGGCCCTTGGGCAGCACGCTGTCACGGTAGGCCTTGTCCTGGCGATCGAAGGCGTTGGTGTTCGGCATCGAGACGACGGTCACCTGGATTTCCTGCTGCGCCAAGGCTTCCTGCGCCTTCAGCGCCAGATCGACTTCGGAACCGGTGGCGACGATCACGGCACGGGCAGCCCCCTTGGCAGGCGACAGAATGTAGCCGCCCTTGGCGATGTTGGCGATCGTCGCGGCATCGCGCTTGATGAAGGGCAGGTTCTGGCGCGACAGGCACAGCGCGGTCGGCCCGCTCCGCTTTTCGACCGCCTGGGTCCAGGCGACGATGGTCTCGACAGTATCGCAGGGGCGCCAGACGTCCATGTTGGGAATCAGGCGCAATGTGGCGATCTGCTCGATCGGCTGGTGCGTCGGGCCATCCTCGCCAAGACCGATCGAGTCGTGCGTGAACACGTAGATCACGCGCTGCTTCATCAGCGCCGACATGCGCACGGCATTGCGCATGTATTCGGAGAACATCAGGAAGGTGCCGCCGAAGGGCAGGATACCGCCGTGCAGGGCCATGCCGTTCATGATGTGCGCCATGCCGAACTCGCGCACGCCGTAGGAAATGTAGTTGCCCGGCTCCTTCTGGAAGACATGCTTGCAGCCCGTCCAGTTGGTCAGGTTCGAGCCGGTCAGGTCGGCGGAGCCGCCGACGAATTCAGGCAGATGCGGTGCCAGCGCGTTGATCGCGATCTGGCTCGCCTTGCGGGTGGCGACGGTTTCGGCCTTGGCGTTGATCGCCTCGATCGCCTGCTGGGCGAGCGCCGGCCAGCCGGCGGGCAGTTCCCCGGCCATGCGGCGCTTGAACTCGGCGGCTTCGGCGGGATAGGCCTTGGCATAGTGCTCGAACTTGTGATTCCAGGCCGCTTCGGCCTCGGCGCCTTTCTTGCGTGCATCCCAGGCTTCATAGACTTCCTGCGGAATCTCGAAGGGCGGGAAGTTCCAGCCAATGTGCGGGCGGGCGGCGGCGATCTCGGCGTCACCGAGCGGCGCGCCATGCACGTCATGGGTGCCGGCCTTGTTCGGCGAGCCCGCACCGATGATGGTCTTGCACTGGATGAAGGTCGGCCTGTCGGTGACGCTCTTCGCTTCCTCGATCGCCTTGTGGATGGCTTCGGGATCATGGCCATTGACGTTGCGGATCACATGCCAGCCATAGGCCTCGAAGCGCTTGCAGACGTCCTCGGTGAACCAGCCCTCGACATGGCCATCGATCGAGATGCCATTGTCGTCCCAGAAGGCAGTGAGCTTGGAAAGTCCCCAGGTGCCGGCGAGCGAGCAGGCCTCATGCGAGATGCCTTCCATCAGACAGCCGTCGCCGAGGAAAACCCAGGTGCGATGATCGACGATCTCGTGGCCGGGCCGGTTGAATTCGGCAGCCAGAAGCTTCTCGGCCATTGCCATGCCGACGGCATTGGTGATACCCTGACCGAGTGGGCCGGTGGTCGTCTCGACGCCCGGCGTGTAGCCATATTCCGGATGCCCCGGCGTCTTCGAATGCAACTGGCGGAACTGCTTGATGTCCTCGATCGTCAGGTCGTAGCCGGTCAGATGCAGCAGCGCGTAGAGCAGCATGGAGCCGTGACCGTTGGAGAGCACGAAGCGGTCGCGGTTGGCCCACTTGGGGTTGGCCGGATTGTGCTTGAGATGATGGTTCCACAGCACCTCGGCGATCTCCGCCATGCCCATCGGCGCACCCGGGTGGCCCGATTTGGCTTTTTCGACGGCATCCATGGCGAGTGCGCGGATCGCGCTGGTGAGGTTGTTGAAGACAGGGGGTTCGAAATCGCTGAATGTGGCTGACATGATGTTTTCCTCCCGGGGAAACGTGCAATTATGCGCGATTCCCCGCGTACGTGGTTTTCGTGTTCCGACTCAGATCGCCATCGCGCGGCGCTTGTTTTCCATCAGGCGCAGGATCATCGGCGTGAAGATCAGCTGCATCGCCAGTTCCATCTTGCCGCCCGGCACGACGATGACGTTCGGGCGCGACATGAAGGAATCGTGAATCATCGACAGCAGATACGGGAAGTCGATGCCTTTCGGATTGGCGAAGCGGATGACGACGAAGCTCTCGTCCGGCGTCGGGATGTCCTGGGCGATGAACGGGTTAGAGGTATCCACCGTCGGCACGCGCTGGAAGTTCACGTGCGTGCGCGAGAACTGCGGGGTGATGTAGTTCACGTAGTCGGGCATACGGCGCAGGATCGTGTCCACCACCGCCTCGGTCGAGTAACCGCGCGCACCCTTGTCGCGGATCAGCTTCTGGATCCATTCGAGGTTGATGATCGGCACCACGCCGACCAGCAGATCGGCATGCTGGGCGACATTCACCTTGTCGGTGACCACGGCGCCATGCAAGCCTTCATAGAACAGCAAATCGGAGGGCGGCAGGTCCTGCCAGGGCGTGAAGGTACCCGGCTCCTGTCCCCAGGGCGCCGCCTCCTCGTGGTTGTGCAGATAGTAGCGACGCTTGCCGGTGCCGGTCTCGCCATATTGCTTGAAAAGCGCCTCCAGAAGCTCCAGCTCGTTGGCGTCGGCGCCGAAATGGCTGAAATGGTTGTTGCCCTTCTTGGCCTGCTCCGCTGCCACTTCCTTCATCTGCTTGCGGTCATACTTATGGAATGAATCGCCCTCGATGATCGCCGCGGTGATCTTTTCGCGCCGGAAGACATGCTGGAAGGACTTCGTGACCGTGGACGTGCCCGCACCGGACGAGCCGGTGATGGCGATGATGGGGTGCTTGACCGACATGTGCGTCTCCCAAAGAAGTGAAGTGAATCCTTAGCGGAACAGGTTGCGCGTCGAGAACAGCGGCATGTCGTAGCTCGCCAGATCCTTGCCCTCGACGTAGTCCATGTGATAACGGTGCAGCCGCTCGACTTCCTCCTTCGAGCCGAAGATGAAGGGGGCGCGCTGATGCAATTCCTTCGGCTTGATGTCTAGAATCGGATTGCGCCCGGTGATCGCGGCGCCACCCGCCTGCTCGATGATGAAGGCGATCGGATTGGCTTCATAGATCAGCCCGAGACGGCCACCCTGCTCGCGCGTGCGCTCGTCGTGCGGATAGAGGAACACACCGCCCCGCGTCAGGATGCGATAGGCCTCGGCGACCAGCGAAGCGACCCAGCGCATACCGAAATCCTTGCCGCGCGGTCCGTCCTTGCCCTGCATGCATTCCTGCACATAGCGCCGCACCGGCGGTTCCCAGTATTTCTCGTTCGAGGCATTGATCGCAAAGGTGGAGGCCTGGGCGGGAATCTTGATCTGCGGATGGGTGAGGATGTACTCGCCGATCTCGCGGTCGAGCGTGAAGCCATCGACGCCATGGCCGGTGGTGATGATCAGGCGCGTCGAGGCACCGTACTGGACGATGCCGGCGGCGAGCAGCTCCTTGCCGGGCTGGAGAAAGTCTTCTTCCTTGGGCTTGCGCTTCGGATCGGGCGCGCGCATGATCGAAAAGATCGTGCCGGTCTGAAAATTGATGTCGAGATTGCCCGAGCCATTGAGGGGATCGAAGGTCAGCAGGTATTTACCGCGCGGCTGCGCCTGGACGATACCCTCGACATCCTCGGAGGCCATCGCCGCGAGATGTCCGGTCGCCATCGCCGCCTGCAGCATGACATCGTTGGCCATCGCCTCGAGTTTCTGGTTCAGCTCCTTGCCGGCGGCGATCAGCGCCCCCTTGCCGACCAGATTGGCGATGACCTTGCTCGCCGTCGCGATGTCGGTGAGCAAGCCGGTGAAATCCCCGGTCGCACCGGGAATCCGGCGCTGATACTCGTTCATGAACTGGGACAGCGTGATGCGCCCTGTCTGCATGTTCCCCTCCTAATCGTTGGCCGCCAGTGTGAAAACGACTTATTTTAGGTATCTGCCGGCCGCATTCCCCCTCTGTTCGAGAAAAATCCCCGCCCCCGCCGAAACGGAGGGGGCGGGGCAAAACTGGCTAAACGCCAGAGGGAGTGGAGAAACGGCTTGCCGGCGCCTGCCCGGACTAGGCCAGCCCAAACAGGACGCCGCGCAGATGGACGGAATGTAATGAACACCATCCATAAGGACAAGTCACTTTTTCTTATAGTCTGAATAAGTCAGTTATTATTGCCATGCAACATGCCATGCGTGTATGTAGGGCTTCAAGACCTCATGTCATGTGCCGTCACGCCAGCGCCGATTTTCCGCGCTGGCGTTTTCGTTTCAACGCGTCAGGCTCAGGTAGAGCATCGGCAGTTGCTCGGGCAAGCGTTCGATGCGGTCGAGGACGCGCCAGCGGGTGCCGAAAATCTCGCGCACATACTCGTCGGCCTTCGGGTCGAGCGACAGGCAGAAGGAGGTGACGCCCTGCGCGTCGAGTTCCTCGACGGCCTTCTTTGCATCGGCTTTCAGATGCTCCGGGTCGGTGACGTCGATGTCGGCCGGTTCGCCGTCGGTGAGCAGCAGCAGGATGCGCTTGTCGGCCTGGCGGGCGGACAGATAATGCCCGGCATGACGCAGCGCCGCGCCCATGCGCGTCGACCAGCCCGCCGCCATCGCGGCGATGCGCGCCTTGACCTCGTCGTTCCAGCGTTCCGAAAAGCCCTTGATGTGCTGATAGCGCACTTCATGACGGGTGTTGGAATGAAAGCCTGCGATGGCGAGCGGGTCGCCGAGCCGGTCGATCGCCCAGGCCAGCAGCGCCACCGCCTCCTGGGATAGTTCGAGGATAGTCTGTGCCGTTCCGTCAGCGCCGATTTTCTGGTTGAGCGATTCTGACAGATCGACCAAGAGCAGCACGGCGATGTCGCGCCCGTCGGTGCGATGGCTCATGTTGATGCGCGGATCGGGCTGGCTGCCGGCCTTGAAATCGATGAGCGCGCGCAAGGCCACGTCGAGATCGAGCTCGCTGCCCTCCTCCTGGTAGCGAATGCGCACCTTGTCCTGCGGCTTCAGGAGATCGAGCAGGCGCTTCAATTGCTTGGCGAGCAGGGCATGCTTGGCGAGCAGTTTGTCGACATCGGCCGGATTGCCCGAAGGATGCAGCGCTTCATAGACGCTCACCCAGTCCGGGCGGTAGGTCTTGGAGGAATGGTCCCACTCGGGGTAATGGCGCGGCGGCAGGCCGACGACCTCGGTTTCCTTTCTGAGCTTCCTGTCGGGATCGTCGAAGAACTCCTCGTCGTCGCTGTCCTCGATGTAGCGCCACAGATGCCGGTTGTCGTCGCGGTAATCGACCTCCGTGTCCTCGAAGCGCACGTTCGGCAGCTGGTCGCTCTGGCGGCGCGTCTGTGTAACGTAGGCCAGGGCAAGTTCCGCGATCTGGCGGGTGCTCGATGGGCCGCTGGCCAGCAGCGCGTGAAAGCGCGCGACCGTCTCGTTGACGGCTGTATCGCGATAGCCGTGCTCGGGGTCGAGACAGGCACGCGAGAGCATCGCCAGCCGATGGCGCAGACAGGAAGTGGTTTCCGGATCGCAGGCGTCCTCGACGGGTTTCGGATGCAGCGCGAGGAAGATTTTCCGCAAGCCGGGATATTCGCGGATCAGCAGGGTATCGATGCGCGCATCCTCGAGGAACTCGACCGCCATGCGCTGGAACGGGCTCCAGTTGTCGGCGATCAGTGGCGCACTCCAGCGCCGGTGGCCGACCATGTGGGCGAGCGTGGCGCGGTAGCGGTCGATGCCGGCTATCCCTCGCGCGTCGTCATAGACGTCGGGAACGCGCATCCCCAGCCTGTCGTAGTAAGGCATCGGCCGGCGTAGCTCGTCGAAGGCCGTCGAATACGGCACGAGCTGGTCGCTATCGCCCCACAGCGCGCGAAGATAAAGATCGAGCTGACGCTCGACATCGGCGAACAGCGTGCCGTGGCGCTCACGCTGCACGACCGCCCGGCTGTCGGCGAGTTTCAGCGCGAAATATTCTGTCTGCCGTTCCGGGTGGTGGCGATAGTTACGGATGCCATAGTCGACCCAGTTCCTCATGCCGCCGACCGAGAGCAGGTCGAGCACCCGTGGCGCCTGCTCGAAGAAGACCGGCAGGCCGGGGCTGGGCAGGGTCGCATGGCTGCCGTGGATCGAGCCGGTGGTGCGCAGCATCAGATCGCGCGCGATGTCGAGATAGTGGTGCAGCTGCTCGACCGACTGCAGGCGCCGGGCGACGGCGGCCAGGGTCTGCAGGAACGGCGTGATGGCCTTGCCGTTGGGCGACCTTTGCATCGCCTTGATGAAGTCGAGCACGGGATCGAGCGCCTCCTTGCCCACCGCCTTGACCACCGACGGCCATTCCTCGAGAAAAACCAGCATCGGCTCGACGCCGCGGCCGAGCTTGCCGAGGAAGCGCGCCGCATCGAGGTAGGCATCGAGGTCGGGGCGGTCGATGACCGCGAGCGCCTCGGCCATCATCTCCTCGAAGACCTCGGCGACCTGGGAAAAGCGCGTATCGAGACGCGCCCAGTATTCCCGCATCAGCGGGTGCTGGTAGTCGCGCAGCGCGGCATCCTGGCAATCGGCAGCCGTCATGACGGCTTTCAGACAAAAGTCGTATCGATGGCGTGATCGAGCGTGGCGCGGATGTCGGCGTCGTCGGTGATCGGCCGCACCAGCGCCATGCGGCAGGCATCGGTCTCCGGCACGCCGCGGCGGATCAGGGTCGCGGCATAGACGAGCAGGCGCGTGGAAATGCCCTCGTCCAGGCCGTGCCCTTTCAGATTGCGGCCGACCTGGCCGATCTTCACCAGCTTCGCGGCGGTGCCCTCGGCCAGGCCCGTCTCCTGGGCGATGATCGCGGTTTCGAGCTCGGGCGCCGGATAGTCGAAGTCGAAGGCAGTGAAGCGCTGCTTGGTCGATTGCTTCAAATCCTTCATCAGCGACTGGTAGCCGGGGTTGTAGGAGATGACGAGCTGAAAGTCGGGGTGCGCCTCGACGAGCTCGCCCTTCTTGTCGAGCGGCAGCACGCGGCGGTGGTCGGTGAGCGGATGGATGACGACCGTGGTGTCCTGGCGCGCCTCGACGATCTCGTCGAGGTAGCAGATGGCCCCGATGCGGGCCGCGGTGGTCAGCGGGACGTCGAGCCAGCGCGTGCCGTTGGCGTCGAGCAGCCAGCGACCGACGAGATCGGAAGCCGTCATGTCCTCGTTGCAGGCCACCGTGATCAAGGGCTTGCCGAGCTTCCAGGCCATGTATTCGACGAAACGGCTCTTGCCGCAGCCGGTCGGCCCCTTGACCATCACCGGCAACCGCGCGGCGTAGGCGGCCGCGAAGAGCTCGACCTCCCTGCCCTGCGGTCGATAGAAGGGTTCCTGCTTGACGAGGTATTGCGTCTTGTCGGTCATCTCTTTATCCGATCGGAAAAGTCAGGAATAGCCAGCGAAAAATCCCCGCCGAAGCGGGGATCGTGCCCGAAATCGGCTTACTTGTGGATGCCGAGTTTCTCGCGCCAGCCCGGATAGAGCTTGTCGGCGTCGTGCGGGAAGGACTCGAAGGCGCGGGCGAATTCCTTGTGCTCCTTGGCCCACTCGATCGGGTCGGCCTTGGCCTTCCAGCACTCGTAGGCCTGCCTGAGCGAGATCGCGCCGGCAGCCGGGCTGTCGATGTGGCCGTAGGAGCCGCCGCCGGCGGTGTTGATGACGTTGCCATGGCCGAGGTTCTCGAAGAAGCCGGGCAGCCTGAGCGCGTTCATGCCGCCGGAGATGATCGGCGTGGTGGCCTTCATGCCATACCACTCCTGATGGTAGGCGGGGCCGGTGAAGCTGTCGCGCTCGATGATGTAGGCGATCGCGCGGTCGTCCTTGTCGCCTTCCATCTTGCCGTAGCCCATGGTGCCGACGTGGATGCCGGAGGCGCCCTGTAGCCGACTCATCTTGGCGAGCACGTAGGCGGTATAGCCGCGCTTCGATTGCGGCGAGGTCACGGCGCCATGGCCGGCACGGTGATAGTGCAGGAACTGGTTGGCGAAGTAGCGGCGCGCGAGCGTCACCATGCCGGGGCCGCCGACGTAGCCGTCGACCAGGAAGGCCACCTTGTCGGCATCCGGACCGAAAGATTCGAGGATGAACTCGCCGCGCGCGATCATCTCGAAGGGGTCATCCGCAGTGATGTTGGCCGAGAAGATCTTGGCCTGACCGGTCTCGTCCATCGCACGCTTCATCGCGTCATAGACGAGCGGGATGGTCTTCCGCATCGGCGCGAACACCTGGTTGCCCTGCGGCTCGTCGTTCTTGATGAAGTCACCACCGAGCCAGAACTGGTAGGCCGCCTTGGCGAAAGGCTCGGGACGCAGGCCCAGCTTGGGCTTGATGATGGTGCCGGCGATGTAGCCGCCATCCTTCACCGGTCGGCCGAGGATGCGCCAGAGGTCTTCGATGTTCTTCGCCGGGCCGTCGAAGATGTTCAACATGCACTGCGGCATGTAGAAGTCGTACATCTTCGCGTATTCGATGTCGCCCATGCCCTGGTTGTTGCCGATGGTGAGCGTCAGGAAGGAGACCAGCATCGCGCGGCCGTCGGTGATGTTGCGGTCGAACAGCTCGACCGGATAGGCGATGCGCATTTCCTCGGTGGCCTCGTCGATGTGATAGACCAACGCATCGACGCCCTTGGTGAATTCATCGGTGGTGCACACCTCGACGTTGGTGCCGGTCGAGGACTCGGCGGCGAAATGCGCGGCGGCCTCGAGATAGCCGTAGCCGGACTTCGGCTTCATCTTGTAGGCGCAAAGGACGTGCTTGCCGCCCTTGATCAGGTCCTCTTCCTTCAGGGAGAGATCGGCGTAGCGGCTGGATTGGTCGAGTGCCATCTTGGGTTTCCTCCGTAAGTGGTGGTCGGTGTCGTGCGGTGAAGCGTTGTAGGTATCTTAAGTGAAGGGTTTATAAATAACAGTCACTTGTTTTTATCGTGATCATCATGCTTTGCTGATGTTTTCGGCATGCCAGCGGCGCAGCAGATCGACATCGACATAGGTCTTGCCATGCATGTCGCCGCGCCTCACCTCGCAAGGCTTGTCCGGCTCGCCCAGATCCGAGAGCACCGCCAGCGCACCCGAAAAATCGTGGTCGGCCGTATATTCGCTCTCGGTCACGACGGTCGCAAGCCCCGCCGCGAGGCTGGCCTTGAGACCATTTTCCGAATCCTCGAAGGCGAGGCAGGCCGTTGCCGGCAGGTTCATCTTCTCGAGCACCCACAAGTAAATGTCGGGCGCTGGCTTTTTCTTCGGCACCACGTCGCCGGCGCCGATCACCTCGAACCAGCGCTCCGCGTCGGGCGCGAGGCTCGCCTTCAACAGACTCGTGACGTTCTCGGGCGTCGTCGTCGTCGCGATCGCCAGCCTTAGGCCCGCCGCGCGCGCCTCGCGCATCAGCCGTGCCACGCCCGGCTGGAGCGGAATGCCGCCCTTGGCGACGAGCTCGAGATAGTGTTTGGTCTTCGCCGCATGCAGCGCGCGGATTTGCTCGTCGGCATCGGGGCGCTTCAGGAAATCGGGATCGTGGCGCTCGCAGAAAAAGCGCAGGCGCTCCTTCCCGCCGGTCACCGCGAGCAGTTCGCCATAGAGTGCGGCGTCCCAATGCCAGGGCAGCCCCGCCTCCGCGAAGGCGGCATTGAAGGCCAGGCGATGGCCGTCGCGCTCGGTGTCGGCGAGCGTGCCATCGACATCGAAGATCAAAGCTTGCAGGGTTTCCATGGCCGCGCAAGATAGCCGCATCCAACCATAAGTAACAGTCACGTTTTCTTATTCCAATGATAAGATCGAGGTCATTGCAAATCGGCGCTGACGGGACGGCACCCGCAGCCAGGAGTGGATGAAATGAAGCATGTCACCTTGCGCCAGCTCAGGGTCTTCGAATCCGTCGCGCGCCATTTGTCGTTCTCGCGCGCCGCCGAAGAGCTGCACCTGACGCAGCCCGCCGTGTCGATGCAGGTCAAGCAGCTCGAGGAGCAGGCCGGCCTGCCGCTCACCGAGATGATCGGCAAGAAGGTCTACCTCACCCAGGCCGGCGAGGAGGTCGCGCGCCACGCGCGCTACATCGCCCAGCAGCTCAGGGAGGCCGAGGAAGCGCTCGACGCCCTCAAGGGCGTCAAGGGCGGCCGGCTGTCGCTCGGTGTGATCAGCACCGCGAAATATTTCGCGCCGCGCCTGCTGGCCGAGTTCCGCCGCCGTCAGCCGGGCGTCGAATTGCAGATCGGCGTGCATAACCGCGAAACCGTGGTGCGCAAGCTCGCTGAGAACGAAATCGATCTGGCGATCATGGGGCAGCCGCCGGTGGAGTTCGCCACGGTGGCCGAGGCGTTCGCCGATCATCCGCTCGTCATCATCGCCGCGCCGGACCATCCGCTCGCGGCCAGGAAGCAGATCGCACCGGCGCTGCTCAATGACGAGACCTTCATCATCCGCGAACCGGGCTCGGGCACGCGCGCGGCGATGGAGCGTTATTTCGCCGATGTCGGCATCGCGCCCCAGCACCGCATGGAGCTGATCAGCAACGAAACCGTCAAACAGGCCGTGATGGCCGGTCTTGGGCTGGCGTTCATTTCCGCGCATACCGTCGGCCTGGAGTGCGAGGTCGGCCGTCTCGTCGTGCTGCCCGTCACCGGCACGCCGATCATGCGGCGCTGGTTCATCGTCCATCGGGCGGAAAAAGTGCTGTTGCCCGTCGCCGAAACTTTCCGGGAATTTCTGCTGGCCGAGGCACCCGCTCTGCTGTCGGGCCAAAAGACCTCGCACGCCAACAAATGACCGGAACCGGCGCCGGTCACGTCCGCTCCGCTTTCAGGTGGCGTTCGAGTTCAGCGCCGATGGTCAGCAGGATGGCTTCTCGAAAGCGGCTGGCGCCGAAGTGATACTGCAAGACGGTGCACGGCACGGGTGCCGAGAGGTCGCTGCGGCCGGCATCTTCGAAGCGTTGCCAGGCGATGATCGGCGCATCGCCGAGCGTGGGGTCGATGCAAACCCACAAGCGCTCTTCGAGGATCGCCTGAAGCGGTTCCAATCCCGGCAGATCGAAGCGTCGCTGGGCCACGCGCATCGTATGCCGCAAGGTCCTGCGCCAGACGTTCCAGACCACCGCAGGGATGCGCGAGGCATACGTATCGAGGACGGGAAAATCGGCCAAGCGTGCGTACATGTCAATCGCGCAGAAAGTCGCCCTTGATGCGGTCCGCCGCATGCGGACGGAAGACGCGGTTCGCATAATCGAGATGCGCCGGATCCTTCATGTAGGCCGCCTCGGCCGCCGCGCTCGCAAGGCGGATCAGCCAGGCGCGCTGGTAGGGCGCGTCGGCGTGGATCGCCGCGCCGACCGTCGCCTCGCGCACGCCGGGCAGCCGGGAGAGCCGTTCGCGCCCCTCGGCCTCGAATTCGGCCGCACGGTCGCCGACCTCGTCCGACCAGTTGAACAGGATCACATGCTCGACGTTGCGCCAGGAGCGGCAGACGGCGAGCGTTTCGTCCGCACGGCCGGCCGCGCCGAAGACCTCGCAGGTGCGCGCCACCTCGTCGGCGACCGCCGCGCGCACGGCGTCGATGGCCGCGGCATAGCCGGTCTCGACGTCGGCCAGCGCGTTCGATGCCGCCGCAGCGGCGAGATCGGAGAGCGCCGTGTAGTAGTTGATCTTCGCCACGCCGCGCGCGACGAGCGAGCGCAACTGCTCGTCGGTCAAGCCCGTGCCGCCGTGGATGACGAGCGGCACGCCGACCGTGACGGCGATCGCGGCGAGCCGGTCGAGATCGAGGCGCGGTTCGCCGCGCAGCCGGCCATGCACCGTGCCGACGGAGACGGCGAGGAAATCGACGCCGGTAGCATCGACGTAAAGGGCGGCCTCCCGCGGCGAAGTCAGGCGAATCTCGCCGGGGTGGCGCTCGGCATCCACGCCCTCGACGCCCGGCACATAACCGAGCTCGCCCTCGACCGGCACGCCGACGCCGTGCGCCATCCCGACGACGCTGCGCGTGGCGGCGACGTTCTCGTCGAAAGGAAGGTGCGAGGCATCGACCATCACGCCATTGACGCCCAGACGGATCGCCTCGACCGCCGATTCCCTGCTCGCGCCATGGTCGAGGAAGAGCGCCACCGGCACGCGGGCGCGCTTCGCGTGCGATTCCGCCGCCGCGACGAGCGCCGGAAAGTCGTAATGGGCGAAATGCGATTCGGCGAAACTCACGATGACCGGCGCGCGCGCGGCCTCGGCGCCCTCGATGATCGCGGCGACGAAGTTGCTGTCGACGGCATCGTAAGCGCCGACCGCGAAGCCCTTGGCGCGCGCGTGGCGCAACATGTCCTTCAGATCGACGAGCGGCATGCTCCCCTCCCATGCAAATACCGCGTTTGCGGATTCATCGCGTCAATCCTGCATACAGCTGCGGCAGTCGCTCGGGCAGGCGCTCGACGTGGTCGAGGATCAGGTAATTGCGCTGGCCGAAGATGCGCGCCACATACTGGTCGGCGCGCGGGTCGAGCGTCAGGCAGAACGGCATCACGCCGAGGCGCCCGACGTCCTCGACCGCCTTCTTGGCGTCGAAGCGCAGGTATTGCGGGTCGCGCACGTCGATGTCGGCCGGCTCGCCGTCGGTGACGACGATCAGGAGCTTTTTCTGCGCGCGTACCTGCGAGAGGTGAAATCCGGCATGGCGGATCGCCGCGCCCATGCGCGTCGAGAAGCGCCCTTCCATGCCCGCGAGCCGCGCTTTCGGAATCTCGTTCCAGGGCTGGTCGAAATCCTTGTAGCGCTGGTAGAAGACGTTGTGGCGGCCGTCGGAATAGAAGCCATGCACGGCGAAGGCATCGCCCACCTTGTGGATCGCCTCACCCAGGAGCACCGTCGCGGCGCGCGTGAGTTCCAGCACCGTGTAGTCCTGCCCTGCCACCTTGTCGTTGGTCGATTCGGAGAGGTCGAGCAGCACCAGGACGGCGATGTCGCGGGTTTTTCGCACCGAGCGCATCATCACGCGCGGATCCGGCTGCATGCCCATGCGAATGTCGATCAGCGAGCGGATCGCCGCGTTGATGTCGACCTCGTCACCCTCCTCGAGCTTACGGATGCGCTGCACGCCCTGTGGCTGGAGCGCATCGAGCAGATGTTTCAGGCGCTGCGTCACCTTGCGATTGTCGTCGATGATCTTGTCGACGATGGCCAGGTCACCGAACTTCGGCCGCTTTTCCAGCACGGTGGCCCAGGCGGGACGGGCAAGCTGGATGTGGTAGTCGAACTCGTCGTAGTGGCGCGGCTCGGCGACCGGCTCCTTGCCCTCCTTCTGGTTGAAGGAGATGCCGTCGTCGTCGAAGAACTCGGTGGCGCAGACCCAGATTTCCTGCGCGTCGTCGCCGGCCGTCTCGACCTCGACTTCATTGACCATCTCCGAGACGCTGACGTATTTCCTGACCTGCTGCTCGGTGGCAAAGCCGGCGGCAATCGCCTGATCAATGGTGTATTCCTCGTATTCCCAAAGATAGCGGTTGTCATCGCGGTAGGGTGCGGCCTGCACGTCGCGGTAGGGCGAATAGGGCAAGCGGCGCTTCTGAAATTCCTCGGCAAGCGTCAGGCCCAATTCGAGCGACACCGCGTTCGTCGCCAAATCGGCGTTCGAGAAATTCTCGCGCGCCCAGGCGACGAGCGGATCGGCATCTTCATAGCTCGGGTCGAGCAGCGCGCGGGCAATGCGGTTGAGATACGCGCCGACCGCTTCGCCCTTCGGCTCGGCGACATGGAACTGCGCCCAGAATTCCCTGAGGCGGGGAAAGCGGCGGATCGCCAGCGCCTCGACCCGGGCATCCTCGAAGAGCCCGACGCAGACCTGCTGCAAGGCCGAGAGGCGGTCGGCGTCGATGCGCGCGGTGGTGGCGACGACATGCGCGGCGCAGTGCGCGGCGGCGGCGCGATAAAGATCCAGTCCGGCGATGCCGTGCCAGTCGTCGTAGGCATCCGGCAGATGCAGGAAGAAATCGGCGATGAAGGGCTTGAAGCCCTCGCGCGAATCGAAGTCGCCGGCGGTCGGGCGCATGAAGAAGTCGCGCCCCCACAGTGCCCGCAAATACATGCCGATGCGGCGGTGGATATCGACGAACAGCGTGCCCTTCCTCTCCTTCTGCAGCATCGTCTTGGCTTCTTCGGATTCCAGCCCGAAATAGCGCACCTGCTCGTCGAAGTTGGTGCGGTGCGCCTGCGCGCCCCACAGCGCCCAGCGGCGCAAGCCCCCGAGTGTCAGCACACCCAGGAGCTGGTCGAGATGATCGAGCATCGGCCGCAATCCCCGCGGAGCCTGGCCGAGCAGGACGTTGAGGAGCTGCAGATAGGCGCGAAAGAGCTCCGGGTCGCCCAGGCGTTTGGCCGCCGTCGGCGCAGTGGCGATCACCCGCTCGATCACCGCCCCCGAGGTGCGCGAGGCGAACTGCAGGCATTGTTGCGCGAAGTCCGCGATCACGTCCTCGCCGACTTCGCGCGCGACCGCCGGCACTTCCTCGATCCAGGCGGCGACGATGTCGCCGCCGCGGCCCATGCGCGCGAGCGCCGCCGCGCTCTTCAGCCAGTTGTCGAGGCCGCGCGGGCTGAGAATACGCGCCGCCTCGTGCCATTCGGCTTCGAGCAGCTGCCGGTGACTTTCCGACAGCTCGTCGATCAGTTCCTGATAGTCGGCGAGGTTCACGCTCATGGCGGTCTGCCCTCGGGTCAGAAAAAGGTTGAGACTGCCGCGTCCAGCGCGTCGCGCATGTCGGGGTCGTCGGTGATCGGCCGCACGAGCGCCACGCGGCAGGCGGCGACTGGGGTGACGCCGCGCGCGATCAGCTCGCCGGCGTGGATCAGCATGCGCGTGGAGATGCCTTCGTCGAGGCCGTGGCCCTTGAGGTTCCTGGCTCGCTCGGCGATCGAGACGAGCTTGTCGGCCACGGCGGCTTCGATCCTCGCTTCGTGGGCGACGATCTCCACCTCCGCGCCGTGCTCGGGGTAATTGAAATCCAGCGCGCCAAAACGCTGCTTGGTCGATTGCTTCAAGTCCTTCATCAGGCTCTGGTAACCCGGGTTGTAGGAGATCACCAGATGGAAATCGGGGTGTGCGCGCAAAAGCTCGCCCTTCTTCTCGAGCGGCAGCACGCGGCGGTTGTCGGTCAGCGGATGGATCACGACGGTCGTGTCCTGGCGCGCCTCGACCACTTCGTCGAGGTAGCAGATCGCGCCGTAGCGCGCGGCGATGGCCAAGGGCCCGTCCTGCCAGCGCGTGCCCGAGGCGTCGAGCAGGAAGCGGCCGACGAGGTCGGAGGCGGTCATGTCCTCGTTGCAGGCGACGGTGACCAAGGGCTTTCTCAGCTTCCAGGCCATGTGCTCGACGAAGCGGGTCTTGCCGCAGCCGGTGGGGCCTTTGAGCATCATCGGCATCTTTGCCGCGTAGCTGGCCTCGAACAGCTCCACCTCGTCCGCGACGGGACGGTAGTAGGGTTCTTCCGTGATGCGGTACTGCTCGATCAAATCGTTCATGAAAGGCTCCGGATAAAAAAGCCCTGCCCCGGATCGCCGGACGGCAGGGCAACCACTTACGGAAACGTTGCCGTCGCCGTCAGACCATCTTGCCGCGATAGACCACCATGTTGGCGCCCTGGCTCTGCTTGAAATTGTCGTAGCCGATCAGGCGCACGTGGTTAGTGGGGTTGGCCTTGTGGCAGGCCTCGAGCTCGGCGAGGATGCGATCGACATCGGTCTCGCCGAACATCGGCAGCTTCCACATGTACCAGTAGTGCAGATGGGCGTTTTCCGGTTCGGTATGCTCGATGGCCGGGTTCCAGCCGTTCTTGACGATCCATTCGACCTGCTTGCGGATCTGCTCGGGCGTCATCGGCGGCAGGTAGGAAAAGGTGCCCATCTTGCGGCTGGCCGGGTCGGACAGGCGGGATGCGTAGTCTTGTACGTCGCTCATGTTTCGTTCCTTTCAAAGAGAGTTCGTTTGGCGGTTGGGGTTAGGGAAACGCTGAAGAAAGCAGCGAGCGGGATGGGATGCAAGACGCACGGAGCGCAGGAGGCGAGAGATACCTAGAAGGTAGGCGAGCCTCCGGGCACCGCGCAACGCAGCAGACCGCCCGCGCAGCAATTTATTCGGCGTTTCCTTAGCGGTGCTGGACATCGAGCTTGTCGACCACATCGAACTCGAACTTGATTTCCTTCCAGGTTTCCATCGCCACCTTGAGTTCGGGGCTGGACTTCGCCGCATTGGTGAGGATGTCCTTGCCTTCCTTCTCGAGCTGGCGGCCTTCGTTCCTCGCCTGCACGCAGGCTTCCAGCGCGACGCGGTTGGCCGCGGCGCCGGCGGCGTTGCCCCACGGGTGGCCCAGCGTGCCGCCGCCGAACTGCAGCACGGAATCGTTGCCGAAGATCGACACCAGCGCCGGCATGTGCCAGACATGGATGCCACCCGAGGCGACTGGCAGCACGCCGGGCATCGGGCCCCAATCCTGATCGAAGAAGATGCCCTTGGAACGGTCGGCCTTGATGTGGCGCTCGCGCATCAGGTTGATCCAGCCGATGGTCGCCTCGCGGTCGCCTTCGAGCTTGCCGACCACGGTGCCGGAGTGCAGGTGGTCGCCGCCGATCAGGCGCAGGAGCTTCGCCAGCACGCGGAAGTTGATGCCGTGGTTGGGGTTGCGGTCGATCACGCCATGCATCGCGCGGTGCACGTGCAGCAGCATGCCGTTCTTGCGGCACCACTTCGACAGCGAGGTATGCGCCGCCCAGCCGACCGTCAGATAGTCGGACATGATGATCGGCGTGCCCAGTTCCTTGGCGAATTCGGCGCGCTCCATCATCTCCTCGAAAGTGCCGGCGGTCACGTTCATGTAGTGGCCCTTGCGCTCTCCGGTCTCGGCTTCGGCCTTCTCGATGGCTTCCTGACAGAACAGGAAGCGGTCGCGCCAGCGCATGAAAGGCTGCGAGTTGACGTTCTCGTCGTCCTTGGTGAAGTCGAGGCCACCGCGCAGGCACTCATAGACGGCGCGGCCGTAGTTCTTGGCCGAGAGGCCCAGCTTCGGCTTGATGGTGCAGCCCAACAGCGGCCGGCCGTACTTGTCCATCTTGTCGCGCTCGACCTGGATGCCGTGGGGGGGGCCTGGGCAGGTGGTGACGAACCAGAGCGGGAAGCGCACGTCTTCCAGTCGCAGCGAGCGCACCGCCTTGAAGCCGAACACGTTGCCGACCAGCGAGGTGAACACGTTGACGACCGAGCCTTCCTCGAAGAGATCCATCGGATAGGCGATGAAGGCGTAGAAGGCTTCGTCGTTGCCCGGCACGTCCTCGATCGCGTAGGCGCGGCCCTTGTAGTATTCGAGGTCGGTCAAGAGATCGGTCCACACGGTGGTCCAGGTCGCCGTCGAGGATTCTGCGGCCACCGCGGCGGCGGCCTCCTCGCGCGAGACGCCCGCCTGGGGCACCACCTTGAACACGGCGAGGATGTCGGAATCCTTCACCTGGTAATCCGGCTGCCAGTACATCGTGCGGTACTCTTTGACGCCGGCGTCGTATTTCTTTGCGGCCATGCCTCTCTCCTTAAGTGGTTGCGAAAGTCCCGAGCGACTCGGGATGGCAGGCAGTATGGCCGCGGACTCGAATTTATAAAACTGAATAGTTTTTAGACTTGTAATTCATTTTTATGTAGTATTTGATCATGCGTTTCAGCCTGCGCCAACTGCACATCTTCGAGGCCGTCGCCCGCCATCTCTCCTACACACGCGCGGCGGAGGAACTGCATCTGACCCAGCCGGCCGTCTTCACGCAGGTCAGGCAGCTCGAAGACGGCGTCGGTCTGCCGCTCTTGGAGCGCATCGGCAAACAGTTGCACTTGACCGCGGCCGGGCGGGAAGTGCTGGCCGCTTGCCGCGAGACGAGGGATGCCTTGGAGCGTCTCGAAATGCGGCTGGCCGACATGCAGGGCTTGAAGCGCGGACGCCTGCGCGTGGCGATCGTGACCACGGCGAAATATCTCGTGCCGCGCCTGCTGGGAGAGTTCTGCGCCCGCTATCCCGGCATCGAGGCCGCGCTCACCGTCACCAACCGCGAGAAGCTGCTGGCGCGCCTGGCCGCCAACGAGGACGATCTGGTCGTGCTGGGCATGCCGCCGGAAAACCTCGACGTCGTGGCCTTGCCGATCGCCGACAACCCGCTCGCGGTGATCGCGCGCAGCGACCATCCGCTCGCCGGCATGAAAGCGATCCCGCTCGAGCGGCTCGCCCAGGAGCCTTTCATCCTGCGCGAGCCGGGCTCGGGCACGCGCCTGGCCGTGGAGCGGCATTTCGCCCAGCACGGCCTCGCGCTGCGCGTGCGCATGGAGCTCGGCAGCAACGAGGCGATCAAGCAGGCCATCGCCGGCGGCCTCGGCATCTCGGTGCTATCGACCCACACGCTGGCGCTCGAAGGCGACGGCGGCTTGCTGCAGCCGCTCGATGTCAAGGGGTTTCCGCTGCTGCGCAAGTGGTATGTCGCCTACCCGTCAGGCAAGCATTTGTCCTCGGTGGCCGAAGCCTTTCTCGGCCATCTGCTCGGCCACGGTCGGAATCCCTGAAAATTCGGCGCTGGCGACACGGCACTTGCCGCCGTCAATGACGTTGCGGCGCTTTCCACAGCGTCACGGTCACCCCGAGCTTGCCGACGAAGCCCTTGGCATAGAGGCCGTTCAGGCGCAGCCGCGGCCCGCCTTCGGGCAACGCCGACAGGACGATTTCGGTCAATTGCTCATCACTCAGCCGGGTCGCGCCTTCCGCGTGCCAGAGCTTGACGTGCCCGCAGGCGTCCCGATCGACGAGCAAGGCCTTGTCCACGGGCGCCGCCGGCAGGCGGATCAACACTCCTTCCGGCAACTCGTAGGCGCGGGCCGGGCCGAATTCGGTGGTCCGTTCCGGTCCGCCGTCGGGGGTTGCGCTCGCCATCAGCTCCAGCGCCGTGTCGTCGTCCAGCTGGCTCGCCCCTTCACCATGCCAGACGACGAAACCCTGCGGCTCCTGCTGGATCAGCAGCACGTTGTCCTCGGCGTGCGCCGTGGCGACGAGGCACAGCCACAGCAGCGAAAGGAGCCTCACTCCGACTTCCACTTGATCGAGCAGCCGATGGAGGGAATCTGCTCGCGCGGACCCTGGCCGGTCTGGGCGATCTGCTTCATCGCCTCGAACAGGTCGCGGCGGACATTTTCCGGTGCGGTTTCCTTGCGCGATTCGTCCAGCCGGCCGCGATACTGCAGTTCGAGATCAGCGTTGAAGCCGAAGAAGTCCGGCGTGCACACCGCGCCGTAGGCCTTGGCGACCTCCTGCGTCTCGTCGAGCACATAGGGGAACGGAAACTGCTTCTCGCGCGCGATCCTCACCATGTTGTCCCAGGAATCCTCGGGATAGTCGGTCGGATCGTTGGACATGATCGCGATCGCGCCGATGCCGTGCTGCTTGAGCTCCTTCGTGTCGCGCACGATGCGGTCGATCACCGCTTTCACATAGGGGCAGTGGTTGCAGATGAACATCACCAACAGGCCGTTCGGCCCACGCGCGGCAGCGAGGTTGTAGCGCCGGCCGTCGACGCCGGGCAGATCGAAATCGACGGCCTTCCAGCCGAAATCGCAAACGGGGGTGGGGGTGCTGACCATTTTTTGCTCTCTCCTTCAGTTGTCGGTTTTCGCCGTTTCCAGCGCCATGCGCAGGGCGATGCCGCGAGCCGAGACCTCCTCCGCCTTCGCCTTTTCCGGCGGCGCGGTGCGCAGCCGCTGCGGCGGCACGCCCGCGGCTTCGAGCAGCGCGCGCAGCGTCTCGCTGCGCTGCTGCGCGAGCTCCTGCAATCGGGCATCCGGAATCTCTTCGCGTTCGCGCAGGCGATCGTACAACACGGCGTAGAAGTCGGCCCCCTTGAGGCGGGACACCTCATCCTCGCTCAAGGTCTTCTTCTCGCGCAGCAGGCCGGAAAGCCGCGAGACGAGCCTGCCGGCGACGCTTTCTTCGAGCTGGCCGGGATTGGCCTTGCGGAAAGCTTCCTTCAGCGCGGCGAGCTCAGCCGCGCCGAAACGTTCCTTGTAGAGGGCTTCGAGCGCCTCGCGGACCTTCGGCTGCTGGGTCGACATCGGGCCGGGATCGCCGCTCTCCGGCACCGACTGGCCGGAGCGCACCAGCACGGCGCGGCGCAGGCGCACATCCTGCAACGCGCTGCGATCGGCATCGGCATAGACACCGGTCAGCGTGAGCACGAGCTTCGGCCGCTTGCCCAGCGCGGTGGCGAGTTTCATCGCCCTCTCGCGCTCCGGCGGTGAAAGCTGCATCATCCCTGCCTCGAAAGCGACCTCTTCGAGCGGTTCCCCGCTGCCGAACAGCGCGCCGAGCGCGCGGAAGGGCGCGGTGACGATCTTGGTCAGGACATTGGTGATCGCCTTCCAGACGAGCGAGCCGTAGCTGAACTGCGGATCGTCGAGGCTGCCCGAGACCGGCAGGCCGAGATCGATGCGGCCGTCGGAGTCCTGCAGCAGCGCGATCGCCAGATCGAGCGGCAGGTCCTTCGCGCTCGGGCTTTCGACACGCTCGCCGAGCACGAGCCGATCCATGATCACCTGATTGTCGCCGGTGAGCTGGCGCTGCTTGATCTTGTATTCGAGATCGAGCGAGAGCTTGCCGGAATCGATCTTGCGCCCGGCGAACGTCGCCAGATAGGGCGTGAGCCGCGTCATCTCGATGTTGCGGAACTGCACGCGCACATCCAGCCCGTTGGTCGGATTGCCGAGCTCGACCTGGCCGACGGCGCGCGCCATGCCGTAATCATCGACGGCGCCTTCCAGCTCGATCTGTCCCACCGCCCCGGGCCGGTTCGACAGGCCGGCGAGGCTGCCCTGCAGATCGTGGATGCGCGTGGCGAACGGCAGGACCAGCGATGCGTCGGCGAAATCCATCTCGCCCTTGACGAAGCGCAGCCGGTCGATGTTCATCACGAAAGTCGGCGCTGATGACACGGCACCCGCTGCCGGTTTTTCAGCGCTGGCAGCCGGCGATTCCTGAGTGGGCGCCTTCAACACCCTTTTCACGTTGATGTTCTTGTCCTTGTCGATCAACAGCTGCGTATCGAGACCGGTGAGCACCAGCTCGCCGAGATCGAGCCGATCCGGTGCAAAGGCAAAACGCCGCGTGGCAAGGCTCCGCCAGGCCAGGAGCGGGCTGGTGCTACCGGGTTCCATCAGGCGCAGATCCTTGAGCGCGAACTCGCCTTTCACGCTCGGCCCCTTCTCGTCATGGACCGCCCGCCCCTGCATCGACAGCTTGCCATCGGCCAGCGTCAGCGTGGTTTTCGCCGTCAGGAAAGGCTGCGCCGGTTTCAAGGCCAGATTGGCGAGCCGGAATTCGGCCTCGGCCGCGGCGGTGGCCGGCACGATCCGGCCTTGCGCCTCGAAGCGGCCGCCGCTGGCGACATCGAAAGAAAGCTTCACCGGCAGCGGCGCGCTCATGTCCTGGCTCACGCCCGCCGCCTCCGCCACGAGATGCTCGAGCGCGAGCTCGAACGCGGGCTGAACGCCGGTGTCGCGCAGCTGCAGGCCGAGATCGGCCACCTCGACCTGCTCCAGCCGGTAGCGCCAGGGCTTCGCGGTCTCACCGGCGGGCGCGGCCGTCGGCGCCGGTGCCGGCCTGGCGGGAGCAAGCGTCTTCAATGCCTCGACGAGGTCGAGGCGGCCCTCTCTGTCGCGTTGCAGTTGGACGCGCCCGCCGTCGAGCCGGACCTTGCCGACCGACGCCATGCGCTCGGCGAGCGCGACCTGGATGTCCTCGACATTCAGCGTGGCGAATCGTGGCGACGGCTCGATGCCCGGCAGCGCGAGCTGGCCGTTACCAAGGCTCACCGCGGCGATGGCCAATCGCTGGTCGGCGAGTGCGAAGCGGCCGTCCCTGAGCTCGACCGATTCGATGCTGGCCACCGGGCCGGCCGCCTCCTTGAGCGGGATGCGCAGGCCGGCCAATTTTGCCTGGAGACGATCGACCCGCGCATCGAAACGGCTGCCGTCATTGCCCGCCTGGATATCCGCGGAAAGCGCCAGTACCCCTTCCGGCGGCGCCGGCAGCGCGGCCTCGAGATAAGGCCCCAGCTTGGCGAGCTGCAGGTCGGCGAGCTCCAGATGCCCGGAAATACGCAGCGGGTCGAGATCGAGCTTGCCCGCCAGCTCGATGCGCGCGCCGAGCGCCGTGCGCGCGGCGAGCCGGTACTGGCCTTCCTGATCCGGCAGCGTCGACAGTTCCGTCAGTTCCAGGTCGAGCGGCTCGATGCGCGTGCCGAAGCCTTCGGCGGTGCGGCGCCGGTCGGCATAGTCGATCCTGCCATTGGCCAGTACGAAACTGCGGATCTCGAGCCGTGGCAGACCTTTCTTCTCCTCGGGCTTTTCTTCCCTGCTCTGCAGCGCATCGAGGAAGGGCGTCCAGTTGAGCTTGCCGGCGGGGAGCTCGATCAGTGTGGCCGCCAGCCCGTCGATGCGGATCGCGTCGAACACCAGCGCGCGCTGCGTCAGGCTCGCCGCGGACAGGTCGACCAGCAGGCCATCGAAGGACAGCAGCGGTTTGCCGTCGGGGTCGTTCAACTGCAGCTTGCCCAGCCGCAGGGCAAACGCGAAAGGATCGAACGCCGGCCGCTCCATGACGAGATGGTGGCCGGTCTTTTCCGCAACGAATTTCTCGGCTTGCCATTGGATGAGACGCGGCAGGGCCTGCCAGAGGAACAGCAACGTGGCGACGACGAGCACGCCGAGGACGAGCGCGATTCTCTTCGGGGACAGGGAGAGTTTCATCGTCTAAGCCGTTTCGGGCTTGTGGAATAATGCGGAAATGATACCGCGCTTCCATTGCCCCGTTCCGCTCGCCCCGGGCGCGCTGGTCGAACTGCCCGCAGCAATCGCGCATCACGCGCTCAAGGTGCTGCGCATGAAGGACGGCGACGCCCTCGTGCTCTTCGATGGCACCGGCGGCGAATGGCGCGCGACGCTGAAAGTCGGGCGACCGCTTGCAGCGGAGGGGGCCCCACGCAGTGGGGGCGAAGCGTCCGCAAGCGGGATGCGCGACGCCGGGTTCCGAAGCGCGGCCGACCCATCCGCCTCCTCGGTCGCATCCCCGCAAGCGGGGCCCCTGCTCCAGGCTCCGGCGTCGCCTCGTGGCACGGCACTCGCGCTGTTGCACGAGTTCGAGGAGCGCGAGAGCGAATCGCCGCTTGCCGTCACGCTCGTGCAGGCGCTGCCCGCCGGCGACAAGATGGACTGGGTGGTCGAGAAATGCATCGAGCTGGGCGTGGCCGCGATCCAGCCGGTCGCCGCGAAGCGCAGCGTGATGCGCCTGACGCCTGATCGCATGGCGCGACGCATCGCGCATTGGAACGCGATCGCCCGCGCCGCCTGCGAGCAGTGCGGCCGCAACCGCGTGCCGCCGGTCTTGCCGGTCCTTGACCTGCCTCAATACCTAGCCCAGACGCAGACGCAGAATGCCTGCCGCCTGCTGCTCTCGCCACACGGCAGCCAGGCCCTGCGCGCGCAGGCGAAGCCGGCGGCACCCATCGTGGCGATGATCGGGCCCGAGGGTGGCTGGGACGAAGGAGAGATCGCCGCCGCGCGCGCGGCGGGTTTTGCCGAGCTGCGCCTCGGCCCGCGCGTGCTGCGCACCGAGACCGCTGGCGCCGCGCTGCTGGCCGCTTTGCAGGCGCTGTGGGGCGATTTTTAGGGGAGACGCACGTGTTCGAATCCGCCGAGATCGGTCACAAGATCGACAAAGTCACGTGGAAAAACACGGTGCCGCAGCTGCGCACCGCACTGCTCGACGCGCAGTACGAGCTCAAGGAGCAGGGCAGGATCCCGGTGATCGTGCTGGTCAGCGGCCAGGACGGCGCCGGCAAGGGCGAGACGATCAACCTGCTCTACGAGTGGATGGATCCGCGCTATCTGTCGACGCTGGCCTTCGCGGAGCCCACCGACGAAGAGCGCGAGCGTCCCGTGATGTGGCGCTACTGGCGCGCGCTGCCGCCCAAAGGCCGCATCGGCATCTTCGCCGGCTCGTGGTATTCGAACCCGATCCACGAACGCATCGCCGGCACGATGAAGCAGGCGGCGCTCGACGCGCGCATCGACCAGATCAACCGCTTCGAGCAGATGCTCGTCAACGAGGGCGCGCTGGTGCTCAAATTCTGGTTCCACCTCACCAAGGCCGGTCAGAAGCGGCGCCTGAAGGCGCTGGAAAAGGATCCGCGCACCGCCTGGCGGGTGACGCAGTGGAACTGGGACCGCCTGAAGACCTATGACCAGCTCCAGGAAGTCGCCGGCCATGTGCTGCGCATGACCAACTCGCCCTGGGCGCCCTGGATCATCGTCGAGGGCGAGGATGACCGCTACCGCGGCCTGACCACCGGCAGGATCATCCTCGACGCGATCCGCAAGCGGCTGGCCGATGCCGACCGCCAGGCGACGCCGGTGGCACCCCCGCTGCAGCCGAACATCGATGGCCGCGACGTCATCACCGAGCTCGACCTGACGAAGAAGCTGACGAAAAAACAATATGAAACCCAGCTCGCCCGCTGGCAGGGCCGGCTCTCCGAGCTGGTGCGCGACCCGCGTTTCAAACAGCGCTCGCTGATCTGCGTCTTCGAAGGCGTCGATGCCGCCGGCAAGGGCGGCAGCATCCGCCGCGTCGCCACGGCGATGGATGCGCGCCAGTACCAGATCGTGCCGGTGGCCGCGCCGACCGAGGAAGAGCGCGCCCAGCCCTATCTGTGGCGCTTCTGGCGCCACGTGCCTCGCACCGGCCGCGTGACGATCTTCGACCGCTCGTGGTATGGCCGCGTGCTGGTCGAACGCATCGAAGGCTATTGCAGCGAGGCCGACTGGCTGCGCGCCTATGCCGAGATCAATGACTTCGAGCACGAGCTGGCGGAAGCCGGCGCCGTCATCGTCAAGTTCTGGCTGCAGATCAGCAAGGAAGAACAACTGCGGCGCTTCAAGGAGCGCGAGAAGATCGATTTCAAGCGCTTCAAGATCACCGACGAGGATTGGCGCAACCGCGAGAAATGGGACGACTACCACCGCGCGGTCTGCGACATGGTCGACCGCACCAGCACCGGCACGGCGCCGTGGACGCTGGTCGAGGCGGAAGACAAGGCCTACGCCCGGGTCAAGGTATTGCGCACCATCTGCGAGCGGCTGGCGGCGGCGCTGGAGACCACCGCCTTGCCAACGGCCGCTACCGGGAGCAAGGGAAGGAAAGCCAGGAAATGACGGACACGAACGAAGCAACGCTCACCGACGAACGGCTGGTCGCCTGGGTGCGCCAGGCCGCGCCCTACATCCATGCCTTCCGCGGCCGCACCTTCGTGATCGCCTTCGGCGGCGAAGCGCTGGAGGATCGTGACAGCGCGCAGGCGCTGATCCACGACATCGCGCTCTTGGACAGCATGGGCATCCGTCTCGTGCTGGTACATGGCGCGCGCCCGCAGATCGATGCCGAAATGGCGGCGCGGGGACTCAAACCCCGCTTCCACAAGGGGCTGCGCATCACCGACGCCGCGGCGCTGGAATGCGTCAAGCGCGCGCTGGGCGTGACCCGCATCGAGATCGAGGCGATGCTCTCGCAGGGCCTGCCGAACACGCCGCTCGCCGGCGGCTTCCTGCGCGTCACCGGCGGCAACTTCATCTCCGCCAAGCCGGTCGGCGTCGTCGACGGCATCGACCACTGCTACACCGGCGCGGTGCGCAATGTCATCGCCGAGGAAATCCAGGCCGACCTCGCGCAGGAAAACGTCGTGCTGATCTCGCCGATCGGCGCCTCGCCGTCCGGCGAGATCTTCAACCTCGCCTGGGAGGAAGTCGCCGAAGCCGTCGCCAGCGCCATCCACGCCGACAAGCTGATCTTCCTCTGCGACGCGCCGGGCCTGGTCGACCGCAAGGGCCAGCGCATCGACGCGCTCACCGCCGATGAAGGTGAGGCGCTGCTGAAGAAGCGCGTCAAGCAGTCGCCCGAAGTCAGCCGTGTGCTGCCGGGGGCGCTGCGCGCTGTGCGTGGCAAGGTCGGCCGCGTCCATTTCCTCGACCGGCGCCGCGACGGCGCGATGCTGATGGAATTCTTCACGCGCGACGGCATCGGCACGGTGCTCACCCACGCGCCGCTGGAACGGCTGCGCGAGGCGACCATCGACGACGTCGCGGCGATCCTGGCGCTGATCGCGCCGCTCGAAGCCGACGGCACGCTGGTCAAGCGCGGCCGCGAGCGCATCGAGATGGAGATCGAGCGCTTTTCGGTGCTGGAGCTCGACGGCACGGTGGTCGGCTGCGCGGCGCTCTATCCGTTCTCGGACGCCAAGGCTGGCGAGCTCGCCTGCCTGGCGGTGATGCCCGAATACCGCGAGATCGGCTATGGCGACCGGCTGCGGCGCCACATCGAGCAGCGCGCGAAGAAACTTGGCCTCAAGCGCCTGTTCGTGCTCACCACCCGCACCGCGCACTGGTTCACCGAACGCGGCTTCGTGCCGACGGATGTCGCTGCCCTTCCCGAGCAGCGCCGCGAGCTCTACAACTATCGCCGGCGCTCGAAGGTGCTGGTCAAGAGCTTGTAGAATCCACGCCACCCACTCTAGAAGGATTTCCCCATGGCGCGAATGGTCAATTGCATCAAGCTCGGCCGCGAGGCCGAAGGTCTCGACTTCCCCCCCTACCCCGGCGAGCTCGGCCGCCGCATCTTCGAGAACGTCTCTAAGGAAGCCTGGCAGCAGTGGATCCGCATGCAGACGATGATCATCAACGAGAACCGTCTGAACCTCGCCGACCCCTCGCACCGCAAGTACCTGATGGAGCAAGTCGAAAAGCACTTCTTCGGCGGCGGCGCCGACCGCGTGCAGGGCTACGTGCCGCCGCGCAGCTGACTATCTCGTCAGCCGCCGGACACCCTCCGGGGTGGCCAGCAACAGCAGATCCGCGCCGCGGCGGGCGAACAGGCCGTTGGTGACGACGCCGACGATCTGGTTGAGCGTCGTCTCCAGGCCGGCCGGATCGGTGATCTGCCAGCCATGCACGTCGAGGATCACGTTGCCGTTGTCGGTGACGAAGCCTTCGCGCGGGCGCGGTTCGCCGCCTAGCTTACGAATCTCGCGCGCCACGTATTCGCGCGCCATCGGGATCACCTCGACGGGCAGCGGAAACTTGCCGAGCACCTTCACCAGCTTGCTCGCGTCGCAGACACAGACGAATTTCTCGGCCACCGCGGCGACGATCTTCTCGCGCGTCAGCGCGCCGCCGCCGCCCTTGATCATTTCGAGGCGCTCGGTGATCTCGTCGGCGCCATCGACATAGACCGGCATCGTCGTCACCTCGTTGAGATCCAGCACCCGGATGCCGTGACCTTCGAGGCGCTTTTTGGTCGCTTCCGAGCTCGCCACCGTCGCAGCGATGTGATGCTTGATCTTCGCCAGCGCGTCGATGAAGAAATTGGCCGTCGAGCCGGTGCCGACGCCGATGATGCTGCCGGCGGCGACGTTCTGCGCGACGTAATCCGCCGCTGCCTGCGCGACGGCCTGCTTGAGTTCGTCTTGGGTCATGCCCACGATTCATCCTCCTTGAAGATAACACCCGGTCGGACCGGGCTTGTAATGTGGCGCGCAGTATATCCGCCCAGTCGCCATGGCGCTTGGGGCATACTGCGCCTTTCCGCACTCGTCCATACCGCCATGAAACGACATCTCGACGAACTGCTCGAACGCCTGCGCGCCCTGCAGGAAGAAATCGACGCCGAATACCAGCGCGCGATCCAGGAATTCGAACAAAAGCGCGCCCAGCTCGCTGGCGAGCTTGCCCGCCGGCAACGGCGTTACAAGATCGGTCTGCTGCGCTATCTGCGCCAGTCGCGCCTTCTGGTGGTGCTGACCGCACCGGTCATCTATGCCGGCTGGATCCCCTTCCTGCTGATGGATCTGTTCGTCACCGTCTATCAGGCGATCTGCTTTCCAGTCTATCGCATCCCGAAAGTGCGCCGCGCCGACTACATCGTCTTCGACCGCGAGCGGCTGCCTTATCTGAACATCATCGAAAAGATCAATTGCTTCTACTGTTCCTATGGCAACGGCGTCGCCGCCTACACCCGCGAGGTGGCGGCGCGCACCGAGCAATACTGGTGCCCGATCAAGCATGCACGCCGCCTCAAGGCCGCCCACGAGCGCTATCCGCGCTTTTTCGACTACGGCGACGCAGCGGGCTATCGACAAGGTCTCGAGAACTTGCGGCGCCAATACGAAAAGGACTAGGGTCTGTTCTCATTCATGCGGCGGCGACGCCGGCGCATCTGACCGCTGCGCCCGGTATTCGCGTTCGGCGATCAGTTTCGCCCAGGCAAGAGGACTTGCCGGAGAATCGGCGAACAGGCCAAAGGCCAGGGTGAAGGTCGCAGTAATCAGCGGTGGCAACAGCAGCAGCCAGGCAGTTTCGTGCCAGGGGCGCGCCGGGATGTGTTCGTCTGGCCAGGCAAGGAGCCGTGGCCGGAACCAGACGCGCCAGAGAATCGGCAGGAAGTAGGCCGCATTCAGCAGGCTGGAAGTCCATAATACCCAGACCGCCCAGCCCATGCCGGCCGCCGCAGCGCCCGCCGACAGCCAGGCTTTGCTGACCGCGCCCGCCGTGGCCGGCACGCCGATCATGCCCAAGGCTGCGATCGTAAAGGCAATCGTGGTGAGCGGCATGCGCCGGCCGGCACCGTCCATCTCGCTGACCTTGTGGATGCCGAGGGTTTCCGCGTAGTTGCCGGCGCAGAAGAACAGCGTGATCTTCATGATGCCCTGATGCACCAGATGCACCAGCCCGCCGATCGTGCCGATGGGACCGAACAGCGCGACGCCGAGCGCGATGTAGGAGACCTGACTGACGGTTGAATAGGCCAGGCGCTTTTTCAGGTCGTCCTGGAACAGGGCGCGGAAGCTGCCCCAGACGATGGTGATGGCGGCGAGGATGGCCAGCGGCGTCAGCAGGTCGAGCGCTTGCGCGAATTCGACGCCATAGATTTCATAGACGATGCGCACGATGCCGAAGGCGCCCGCCTTGACCACGGCCACCGCGTGCAAGAGGGCAGACACCGGCGCCGGCGCCACCATCGCCTGTGGCAGCCAGCCGTGCAACGGCACCAGCGCCGCCTTGACGCCCACGCCGGCGATCAGCAGCAGAAAGATGGTCTTCAGCTGGATGGCCTGTTCCGGTCCAAGCGCGGCGGCGATGCCGGTGTGGGCGAATTCCGTATGGCCGAGCAGGTGATGCAGCCAGACGATGCCGGTCAGCAAGGCCGTGCCGCCGGCCAGCGTGTAGGCGAGGTAGATCGTGCCGCCTTTCATCGCCTTGTCGGTGCCGCGGTGGACGACGAGCGGAAAGGTCGACAGCGTCAGCAGTTCGTAGAAGACGAAGAAGGTAAACAGATTCGCCGCCATCGCGATGCCCATCGTCGCCGTGACGCACAGGCTGAAGAAGCCGAAGAAGCGGCTGCGGTGCGGCGCGCCTTCGAGATAGCCAATCGCATAGAGCGTCGTAAACAGCCACAGCACCGCCGAGAGCGTGATGAACAACAGTCCCAGCGCATCGGCCTTGAAGGCGAGATCGAGGCCCGGCAGCACGGCCAGGCGCACCCCGTATTCCGTGCCGGCTGCCACGCCCGCCAGCAACACTCCCACCAGGACGAGCTTGGCGATGGCGCCGACCAGGTTGAGCGTCGTGCGCAGCCCGATCCAGCCTTCGGGCAGCACGAAGATGATCAAACCCGGCAGCAGCGAGGAGGCGAGCACCGCGAGCGGCAGCCATTCGTTGGCCGTCATGCGCCCGCTCCCAGCAAGCGCACCAGATCGACGCCGCGCAGGCCCAGCAGCACGCTCGCGGCGGCAAGCAGGAAGGCCACCCATTCGAGCCTGCGCGGCACGGATTTCACCACCGCATCCGCTGGCGCGAGCAGGAAGGCCTGACGCAGCACGCGGAACACATACACCGCCGCGAGCAGGCCGCCGGCCAGCACTACCGCGACCAGCCCCCAATGGCCGCGGTCCAGCGCCGCCTCGATCAGCAGCCATTTGGCGAGGAAACCCGCCGAAGGCGGCAGCCCCATCAAGGTCATGCCGGCTAGCCCGAAGGCGAACAGCGTCAGTGGCAGGTGGCCGGCAGCGCCGGACAGGTCCATCACCGATTCACGTCCGGTCGCCTCGATGATCACGCCGGCAGCGACGAACATGGCCGCCTTGGCCAGGCCGTGCGCGAACGCCTGCATGATGCCGGCTTCGAGCGCGTCCGTCCCCGGCAGCAGCGGAAAGATCAGGAACAGATAACCGAGCTGGGCCACGGTGGAATAGGCGATCAGCCGCTTCAAGCGTTCCGCGCGGATCGCCTGCCAGGATCCCCAGAGGATCGCCAGCGCGCCCAGCAGCGCAGGCAGCCAGGCAATGGCGGAGGTCAAGGGCGCCAGCGGCCCGAGCCACAGCCGCAGGATCAGATAGAACGACGCCTTCACCACCAGGGCGGAGAGCAGCGCCGATACGGGCGCCGGCGCGTTGCCGTGCGCGGACGGCAGCCAGGTGTGAAACGGAAACAATGCCGTCTTCACCATCAGGCCGGCGAGCATCAGACCGCCCGCGATCCACACGAGGCGCGGCGCATCGCTCGTCACCAGGGGCGTCAGGATCGCGATCGACACCGTCCCATAAGCGCCATGGATCAGCGCCACGCCGAGCAGATACAGCCCGGAGCCGACCAGCGTGGCGAACAGGTAGCGCAAGGCCGCGGCCACCTGCTGCGCTCCGCCGCCGGCGGCGACCAGACCGACCGCCGCGAGACCGACCAGTTCGAGCGTCACATAGAGATTGAACAGATCGGCGGAGAGAAAGAGCGCATTCAGTCCGGCGATCAGGAACCCGGCGAGCGGCCAGAAATACGCTCCTGCCGCGTCACCTCGCTTGAAATAGGCACCGGCATGGATCGCCAGCGGCAGCGCGATGCATTGCACCAGCAACAGCATCACGGCCGACAGCCCGTCGGCGGCGAGGTCGATGCCCAGCGGCGCTCCCCAGCCGCCCACCGGATGGAGGAGTGCCGTCCCGCCAGCGCCGACTTTCGCAGCCAAGTCGAACGCGAGCCATGCCTGCGCCGACAGACCTCCGATCGCCAGCCATTTGCCACGCCCCGGCCCAAGCACGAAGGCGAGGCTGGCCCAGGCGAGCGGCAGCAGGATCAAGCCCGTCATGCCTCGTCCCTGGGCAGTTCGACCTCACCGGTCAAGGCATGGAGCCGGCGCGTGAGCGCGAGCGCCAGTGCCGTAGCGGCGACGGCGACGACGATGCCGGTCAGCACCATCGCCTGCGGCACCGGATCCGGGATGTCGTTATCCTGCGCCAGCCCCACCAGGATCAGGAAGGCGCCGCTGCCCATCACATTGAAGGCGAGGATGCGGCGCAACAGGTGGGCGATCAGGATCACGCCGGCTAGCCCCAGCGCGAAGAGGAGCGCACCGGTAGAGGCGAACAGGAGGCCGCTCGTCATTCCTCGTCTCCCGGATCGCGTGACAGGAACAGGAACAGCCCGGCGAGGATCAGGCCCAGAGAAACCGTGAGCCCGGCCTCGACGAGCAGGATCAGCAAACCGGCCTGCGCCGGCGGATATCGAAGCAGTGCGCCCTGGGCGAGCAGGCCGGTGGCGACGGCGAGAAAGATCAGGAAGCCTGCCGTCATCCCCCAGCGCAGCGAGAGTGCTGGCCTTTGCCAGCTCGGCAACAGTCCGGTCAGATGCAAGAGCACGGCGGCGGCGGCGAGCACCGCGCCGGCCTGAAAGGCGCCTCCCGGGCGGAAGGCGCCCGCCCAGAGCAGGTAGACCGCGACGACGATCATCGGCGGCGTCGCCAGCCGCGCCAGGGATTGCAGGATCGGATTCGCGGCACGCGGACGATCCACCGCGGGATCGAGGCCGCCGGCGAGGATGACGATCACCGCCAGGAGCAGCACGGCGATTTCGAGCAAGGTATCGTAGCCACGAAAGTTGAGCAGCACCGCGGTGACCGGATGCTCGACGCCGCTCGCTGCCATGTGGCTCGCCACCGCGATGCGCAGATCGATGCCACCCGGCAGCGGTTCGAGCAGCGCGCCGATCAGCAGCACGGCGAAAACGGCCGCGCCCGAACCAACCAGCAGACGCCTCATGGCCGCCTCCGCTTCAACGCACCCCAGGCATCGAGCAGCAGAGCGCCGGTCAGACCCGCGCCGATCGCGGCCTCGGCCAGACCGATGTCCGGCGCGGCCAGCCGCGCCCAGGCGAGTGCCATCAATAGCCCGAAGGCGATGAACAGCACGATGGCACGGTCGAGCCGCTCGACACTCAAACAGCGCACGCCGCTCCAGATCAGTGAGAGCGCCAGCAAGACATCGAAAGCCAGGCTCATGGCGAATCCCTGCGCCAGGGTTTTACACCGAGATGTGCGGCGCGCCGCGCGATCGCATAGCTCACCGCGCTGCTGGCCGCCAGTGCCAGCGGCCAGATCAACAGGAGTTTCAGGCTGACGGCGAGATCCTCCGCCTGTAGCGCCAGACCGAGCAGCACGCAGCCCAGGCCCAGATTGTCGGCCTTGGCAAGGGCATGCAGGCGGCTATAGACATCGGGAAAGCGCAGCAGGCCCAGCGTGCCGGCGGCATAGAAGAGGGCGCCGACGATCGGCAACAGCGTGCCGATGGCGTCAATCATGACCATCCCCCTGCCAGGCGCGCTTGGCGAACGCGACGCCGCCGATCGCCGCCAGCAACGCCAGCAGCAGCGCGACGTCGACGAGGGTGGGCATACCCATTGCCTGTGCCAGCAAGACGAGGATGCCGGTGCCGGTGGAACCGAACAGCAGCGCCATCAGCATGCGGTCGGCCGCCGTCGGCCCGCGCGCCGCCGCGACGAGCGCCACGACCAGATTGCCGAGCAGGAACAGGGCGATCGCTAGATCGATCGAGTTCATGCGCCGACTCCGAACAAGGCGGCGATGCGCAACTCCAGCGCGCGCGCCTCCGCCGCGACCGGCAGCCGGACATCGAGCGCATGCACGCGCAGGCGGCCGTCCGCCAGTTCGACGCCCACCGTGCCCGGCATCAGGCCGAGCGTGTAAGTCAGCAGAATCTGCGGCGCGCCGTCCGGAAGAATGAGCGCCAAGTCGATCAGGCCGGGCGTCAACGCGCGTCTGCCGCGCAGCGCCATCGCCGCGACTTGCAGGCCACCGCGCACGGAATTGACGACGAAGAAGGCAAGAAAGCCCGGCAGGGCGGTCAGACGCACACGATATGCGCGCGGCGGCCAGAGTTTCACGCTCGACCAGGTCGCCGCGACGACCGCGACGCCCCCCAGCAGCCAGCCGTCGCGATGGCCTTCCGCCAGCAGCCACCAAAGGCCGGCGAACGACAGGACACGCTCGAGGAGTTGCATCATGACGTCATCCGATCCTGCCGCGACCCACCCCCGCGCGATGTCGGCGGCTCGTGCCCGGTCGCCGAGACAGCCGCGCGCGGCGGCAGGAAGAAATCTCCGGGGTGCGTCAGGCATCGCCACAGGATCGCCCGCACCAGGCGTAAGCGCTGCCGCAAATCGACGCCGCGCGCCTTGAGGCCGATCCACATGGCGAGCGAAAAGCTGACGACGAGATTCGTCACGCCGATCAGCAGCACGCCGAGGGCCGCGAGCGCCGCCGTTTGCCAGGCTACGTCGAATTCGAGGCCGGCCAGCGCATAGCCCCAATACGCCGAAGAAAACGCGATATGGCGAATGTCGAGCGGCAATCCCAGCAGCATGCCCACGCCAGCGGTTCCGCCGAGCAGGAAACCGAAGAAGAAGTTGCCGGCCAGCGCACCGAGATTGTTGCCGATGTAGTCGGTGATGCGCCGCCAGCGCTCCCGGCCAAACAGCCGCCGTGGCCAGCCGAGCCGATCGAGACGCTGGGGAATGCGGTTGTAGGCGCACAGATTGTCGTAATAGCCGGCGATCAGGCCGGCGAGAAACAGACAAACGCCCGCCACCGCGGCGAACAGAATGGCGCCGCTGGCGATGGGGTCGCTATCCTGCAGAAGTATCCTCGCCTTCTCGGCAGCGACGTAAGGCGCGCTCGTCAGCCATCGGAACAGCAGTCCACCGAGAATGGCGACCGGTACCGCCAGTCCGACATTGCCGAGGATCGCCGCCAGCTGGGTGCGCACCGTGCGGGCGACGAGGTCGACGACCGGCGATGGATCGCGCTGGCGCCCCTTGCCACCCGCCTGCATGTCACCGATGGCGGCGGCGATGGCATTCGCGGTCATTGCGGGCTGTTTGGTGGCGACGGTGAAATGCAGCAGGTGAATGAGCATGAAGCCGAGGCTGTAGTTGAGGCAGTAGGCCAACACTTCGGTCAGCGGCGCCAAACCCAGTGTACCCAGATGGAGCTTGTTGGCGGCCATCAGTGCGATGATGATGCCGCCGCCGGCGGCAGAGCGCAGCATCGCAAACCAGTCGGCGCGGGTTTCGCCAATGTAATGCTCACCGCTCTTGCCCGCGTTCTCTGTCACGCGCAGCGCCACCAACTCGGTGTTTTCACGCCAGAAGCCGATCAGATCGTCGCGGTGACTGGCGGCGATCGCCAATTCCCGCCAGAGCACGGCGCCTTGCGCGCGCGCATCGCCGGGACGATGGTTGGCCAATGCCTCGGCCAACAGAGTCAGGCGCTCCAGCCGGTCGAGATGCTGGGCGAGCCGGCGCAGGCGGAAAGTCAGATGGAAACTCGCCCCCAATTGTCGGGCGCGACGACGTACCCGATCACCTGCCGCACGTGCCTGATCGATCAGCACATGCAGATGGCGGACATCGGCGGGTGCCGTCCCGCCAGCGCCGACTTTTGCTTCGACCGCCTGGGCGAAGGCCAGCGCCTCCTCGCACAACGCGAGATAGGGAGAAACATGGTTCTCCAGCGTCGGGTCGAGTCGCAGCATTTCCGGTTCGAGACCCGCCGCTGCAATCCGATGGGCCACGACGCGCAAGGCTTCGAGCAGATCTTCGTTGAAACGATGCGCGGCGAGCTCGCCAGCGGCTTCATCGAGATGCAAGGCAGCGATGACCGCTGCCCATTCGCTCTCTGGAACCTCTGTCAGCCAGGAAGCATCGCGTGCCTGGATGATGTGTTCCAGAGCCCCCTTGAGCTGGTCGCCTTCATCCGCCTCGGGCAGCAGGCGATGTGCCAGACGCCGGAAGGTTTCGCTGAAGAAGCCGGTGGCGGGATAGATGCCCACCGTGGCGAACAACAAGACGGCATGGCGATGGATGACCAGCTCGAGCAACACCCCGCGCAGGGCGGCACGCAGATCGGGACGCGCCTGCAACAGCTCGGCCAGCGCACGCACGTTGTCCGCCGGCGCCATGCCATGTGCCGGGCGGAGTTCCGCCATCAGTGCCGTGAGCGCATCGAGCGATTCGACATGGGGATCGAGCAGCAAGCACAGGGTATCGACCAGTCGACTCATCGTTGTTCGTCATGTTCATCGTGCTTGTAGTTCCCCCATCTTATCGTGCTGGAAACCGCGCCAGAACCATTTTTCGATCTCGACGACGAAAAACACCAGCACACCCGCCGCCACGACGCGCAGCCAGGTCGCCGCATCGAGATGATCGGTACCGAACAATCCCTGCTTGAAGGGCAGATGGGTCATCGCCAGCTGCAGCACCACCAGCACCGCGACCGCCTTCAGCGCAACGGCATTGCCGAACAGGCCCTCCTTCGACAGCACCGATCCCGTCAGGCGGCGGCAGTTGAAGAGGTAGACGATCTGTCCCATCACCAGCGTATTCACTGCGGCGGTGCGCGCGAATTCCAGCCCCATGCCGCGCCCGTTCTCCCACAGGAACAGACCGAACGAGGTGGCGACCAAGAGCACGGTGACGAAGCCGATGCGCCAGAGCATGAAACCGTTGACCAGCGGCTCATCGGGATTGCGCGGCGGCCGCGCCATGAGGCCGGGTTCGGGGCGCTCGAAGGCGATCGCCAGCGAGAGGGTGACGGCGGTGACCATGTTGACCCAGAGGATCTGCACCGGCGTGATCGGCAGCGTCATGCCGGCGAGCACGGCGATCAGCACCATCGAGGCCTGCCCAATGCTGGTCGGCAGCACATAGACGACCGCCTTCCTGAGGTTGTCATAGACCGTGCGGCCTTCCTCGACGGCGGCGGCGATCGAGGCGAAGTTGTCATCGGCCAGCACCATCTCGGCGGCTTCCTTGGCTGCTTCGGTGCCCTTCTTGCCCATCGCCACGCCGACATCGGCGCGCTTCAAGGCCGGCGCGTCATTGACGCCGTCGCCGGTCATCGCCACCACTTCGCCATTGGCCTGCAACGCCTCGACCAGCCGCAGCTTGTGCTCTGGGCTAGCGCGGGCGAAGACATCGACCTCGCGCACCGCATCGCGCAAAGCGGCGCCATCCATCGCTTCGATCTCGCTACCGGTAAGCGCGCGCGCCGCGCCCTGCGACAGGCCCATCTGCCGAGCGATCGCCGCTGCGGTGACGGCATGGTCGCCGGTGATCATCTTGACGCGGATGCCCGCCGCATGACAGGCCGCCACCGCGCGGATCGCTTCCTCGCGCGGCGGATCCATGATGCCGGCCAGCGCGAACAATGTCAGCCCGCCCTCGACATCGGCGAAGACGAGCTCGCGCTTGCCTGGCTCGACGGGCTTCGCCGCCAGCGCCAGCACGCGGAAGCCTTGCGCCGCCAGCGCATCGATCCGGGCCTGCCAGAATGCGGCGTCGATCGGTTTGTCATGGCCGTTTTCTCTTTGCCAGGCGCACATGCCGATCACGCGCTCGGGCGCGCCCTTGACGAAGACGAAGGCATGACCGGCATGGTCGTGGTGCAATGTCGCCATGAAGCGATGCTCGGACTCGAACGGAATCGCATCGATGCGCGGCAACGCTGCGGATTCGAAGTGGGGATCGAGTCCGGCCTTGAGCGCCAGGGTCAGCAATGCCCCTTCGGTCGGGTCGCCTTCGAGCTTCCATTCGCCTGCGACCTCGCGCAGGGTGGCGTCGTTGCACAGCAGCGCGACGCGGGCGATGTCGGTCAGCGCTTCGGGTGCGATCTCGCGGCCCGCGACCGAAAACCCGCCGTGCGGCGCATAGCCGACGCCCGCCACCTCGATCGTCCCTTCCGCCGTCGCCAGCCGCTGCACCGTCATCTCGTTCCTGGTCAGCGTGCCGGTCTTGTCCGAGCAAATGGTGGTGACCGCGCCGAGCGTCTCCACCGCCGGCATGCGGCGGATGATGGCATTGCGCGCGGCCATGCGCTGCACGCCGATCGCCAGCGTGATGGTCATGATCGCCGGCAGGCCTTCGGGGATCGCCGCGACCGCCAGGCCCACCGCGGCGAGGAACATCTCGCCCGCAGGCTGTCCATGCGCGAGCATGCCAAAAGCCAGGGTGAAGCCGGCGAGCAGCAGGATGCCCACGGTCAGCCAGCGGCCAAAGACCGCCATTTGCCTCATCAGCGGCGTCTCGACCGATGCGACCGTGGCCAGCATGCGACCGATGCGGCCGATCTCGGTGGCGTCCCCGGTGGCGACCACGACGCCCTTGCCCTGGCCGAAGACGACCAGCGTGCCCGAGTAGGCCATCGAGCGGCGATCGCCGATCGGCGCGTCATCCGCCACGGCCTGGCTGGATTTCTCGACCGGCTCGGATTCGCCGGTCAGCGCGGCTTCCTCGATGCGCAGAGTGCGCGTCTCGATCAGACGCAGGTCGGCCGGCACTTTGTCGCCCGAGGCGAGCAGCACGATGTCGCCGGGAACGAGTTCTTCCGCGGCGATCTCCTGACGGCGGCCATCGCGCAACACCATCGCCTGCAGAGAGAGCATGTTGCGGATCGCATCGAGCGATTTCTCCGCCTTGCCTTCCTGGATAAAGCCGATCAGCGCGTTGATGAAGACCACGCCGAGGATCACCGCCGTATCGACGCCATGACCGAGCGCGGCGGTGACGCCGGCCGCGCCGAGCAGCACATAGATCAGCACGTTGTGGAACTGCAGCAGGAAGCGGACCAATGGCCCGCGCTTCTTCGGCGGCGTCAGGCGGTTGGGGCCGTGCGCGGCGAGCCGCCGCGCGGCCTCATCCCCGCTCAGCCCCGCTGGCGTGGCCTGTTGTGCCGCAAGCGCCTGTTCGGCTGCCGCCGCATGCCAGATCGGGTTCGACATGACGGTCTCCCGTTCGGCATCGCTCAAGGCACCAGCAGCACATTGCTGCTGGCGTGATAGAGCACGTTCTGGGTGACGCTGCCGATGATGCGCTCCTCGAGCGCGGAGCCGCCATGCTTACCGATGACGATGAGATCGGCTGCGAGGCGCTCCGACAGCTCGAAAAGCACTGCCGCGGGGTGGCCGTGCAGATTGAGCCATTGAACATGGGCCGTCGCCGGCACGGCAAGCGAGTCGCGCAAGGACTGCATCGAGCTTTCCGCGCGCGCCAGTTCTGCCTTGCGGTAATGGTCGAGATCGGCGTCTGTGGCCCCCGCCATGCGCATGCGCCCCTCGAATGGCACGAAATAGGCATGCGTGATATAGAGCGAGGACGAAGGAAACCAGTCGAGCGCCAGCTGCAAGGCGCGCCTGGCGTTGTCGGAAAAATCCATTGCCACGATCACGCTCGCCCATTCGGCACTGGCGGGGCGGCGCACCAGCAGCACCGGCACATTTGCCTGTGCCAGCACCTTGAGGGCCGTACCGCCGAGGAAGGTATCGCCGATCCAATCCTCGCCATGTTCGCCGACGACCAGCAGATCGGCTTGGCATTCCGTCAGGAAACGGGCGATTTCGGCTGCCGCGCCACCCGTTCGCGTTTCCGCGACGACACTGATGCCGTGTCGCGCCGCGAGCTCCTGCGCCTGTCGTGACAGATGGTCGCGTGCCGCCAGCACCGGGTCGGCGCCCGTCCAGCGCTCGGCATCGTAAATGCTCTTGATGGCGGCCCACAACCCGTCATCGAACACGTGCAAGACCGACAAATCCGCCTCGAAGCGTTTCGCCAGCACCGCGGCTTGTTCGACCGCGAGATTCGCCGCGGCCGACAAGTCGGTCGCGGCGACAATGGTGCGGATGACGGCTGGCGAGCGCGTGTCCATGATGGCTCCTTCGCAATGATCGATGAATGCTCCCCCTCACAGACGGTTGTCACGTCGCTCGGGTGCTAGGGCCTGTTCTCAATCATCCGGCGGATGGCGTTGCTGGCCGGAAAGGGATGGATGCAAGGCGGAAGGCGAAGCCAAGGGCGCCTCCCCTTGGCAAGCCCGACAACGCCGCAGACGCCATTTCCGGCCGCAACCCTTTGGGCTGGGGCGAATCGGATGCGCTGCGGTGTTGCGGCTCCTTGCGATATCGACATATCGCTGCGTCGCCGCGCCTGGCAATCGCATCCCGATTCGCCTCCAGCGCCGCCGTCGCATGAATGAGAACAGGCCCTAGGCAATCTACCGCGTCTTGCCCATCCAGTAAATTCGTTTAAACATGATGGCCCGCCAGATAAAACCGAAGTGTCGGCCCCGATGCGTCGGACAGCGGTCCGCGTCGCCAGGCGCAGCCTACCCGCCGCCGGTCATCAGCGCTTCTTCATCGGCGGCAGGTCGGTGCAGCTGCCATGCGCCACCTCCGCCGCCATGCCGATGGATTCGCCCAGTGTCGGGTGCGGGTGGATGGTCTTGCCGATGTCGATCGCATCGGCGCCCATCTCGATCGCCAACGCAATCTCGCCGATCATGTCGCCGGCGGAAGGGCCGACGATCGTGCCGCCGACGATGCGGTGCGTCTCGGCGTCGAAAACCAGCTTCGTGAAGCCATAGTCGGCGCCGTTGGCGATCGCGCGGCCCGATGCCGCCCAGGGGAATTTGGCGACCTCGACCGCTCTCCCCATCCTTTTCGCTTCGTCTTCGCCCACGCCCACCCAGGCGACTTCCGGATGCGTGTAGGCGACGCCGGGGATCACCGCCGCGTCGAAATGCGCTTTCTGCCCGGCGGCGGCTTCGGCGGCGACATGGCCTTCGTGCACCGCCTTGTGCGCGAGCATCGGTTGCCCGACGATGTCGCCGATGGCGAAGATGTGCGGCACGTTGGTGCGCCGCTGCGAATCGACCGGGATGAAGCCGCGCTCGTCCACCTGCACGCCGGCCTTGTCGGCGCCGATCTTCCTGCCGTTCGGGCTGCGTCCCGCCGCCTGCAGGATCAGGTCGTAGCGTTGCGGCTCCGCAGGCGCCGCCTCGCCCTCGAAGCGCACCCAGAGGCCGTCGTCCTTCGCCTCGACGGCGGTGGTCTTCGTCTTGAGCATGATCCGCTCGAAGCGATGGGCGTTTTGCTTTTCCCAGACCTTCACCGCGTCGCGATCCGGCCCCTGCATCAGGCCGTCGAGCATCTCGACGACGTCGACTTTCGCGCCGAGCGTCGAATAGACGGTGGCCATTTCGAGCCCGATGATGCCGCCGCCGATGACGAGCATCTTCTGCGGTACCCGGCGCAATTCGAGCGCGCCGGTCGAATCGACGATGCGCGCATCGCGCGGCAGGAACGGCAGATGCACGGCGGCGGAGCCCGCGGCGATGATGCATGTCTGGAAGCGGATGACCTTCTTCTCGCCGGTCTTCTCCTGTCCAGTGCCGGTGGTCAGCTCGACTTCGAGATGATGGGCGTCGAGGAAGTGGCCGTAGCCGCGCACGACCTCGACTTTCCGCGCTTTCGCCATGCCGGCGAGTCCGCTGGTGAGCTTGCCGACCACCTTGGCCTTGTGGGCGCGCAGGGCATCGATGTCGACCGAGGGCTGGGCGAACGTCACGCCGGCAGAGGCGACGTGCCGGGCTTCCTCGATCACCGCGGCGACGTGCAGCAGCGCCTTCGAGGGAATGCAGCCGACATTGAGGCAGACGCCACCCAGGCTCGGGTAACGCTCGACCAGCACCGTCTTCAGTCCGAGGTCGGCGCTGCGGAAGGCGGCCGAATAGCCGCCCGGGCCGGCGCCCAGCACCAGCATTTCGGTTTCGATATCCGGGGTCATAGCATCACCCTGCGGAAGTCGCCGAGCAGTTGGGCGAGGTAAGCATTGAAGCGCGTCGCCAGCGCACCGTCGATGACGCGATGGTCGGCAGAGAGCGACAAGGGCAGGATCAGGCGCGGCACGAATTCCTTGCCGTTCCACACCGGCTTCATCGCCGCCTTGGAGACGCCGAGGATCGCCACTTCCGGCGCATTGACGATCGGCGAGAAGGCCGTGCCGCCGATGCCGCCGACCGACGAGATCGTGAACGTCGCGCCCTGCATCTCGGCCGGGCCGAGCTTGCCTTCGCGCGCCTTGGCCGCCAGCGCCGCGGTCTCCTGCGCGATCTCGAGCACGCCTTTCCGGTCGGCGTCCTTGAGCACCGGCACGACGAGGCCGTTGGGCGTGTCGGCGGCGAAGCCGATGTGCCAGTAGTGCTTGAAGACCTGGTATTCGCCATCCAGCGAGGAATTGAGATCGGGATATTTCTTCAGCGCCGCGACCACGGCCTTGATGATGAAGGCGAGCATCGTCACCTTGAGGCCCGACTTCTCGTTATCCTTGTTGAGCTGCACGCGCAGCGCTTCGAGCTCGGTGATGTCGGCATCCTCGTGGTAGGTCACCGCGGGGATCATCACCCAGTTGCGGGCGAGATTCGGCCCGCTGATCTTCTTGATGCGCGAGAGCGGCCTGACCTCGATGGGGCCGAACTTGGCGAAGTCCACCTGTGGCCAGGGCGGCAGGTTCAATCCCGGGCCGGCGAAAGTCGGCGCTGGCGGAACGGCACCCCCGCTCAGCGCCGCCTTCACGAAAGCCTGCACATCCTCTTGCGTGATGCGCCCCTTCGGGCCGCTGCCCTTGACCTGCGCGATGTCGACGCCGAGCTCGCGCGCGAAGCGGCGCACCGAAGGGCTCGCGTGCGGCTTGACGCCGTCGAGCTCGGCGACGATCTCGGCGGGCGAGGGCATGCGCACCGGCGGGGGCAGGATCGCGATCGTCGGCGTCGGCGGCGTCGGGCCGGAGGCGGCGGGCGCGGCAACGGCCGGCGCCGGCGCGGCCGCAGCGACCGCTGCGGGTACGGGTTCGGCGGTGGGCGCGGGCAGCGGAGCGGGCGCGGCCGCCTGGGGAGCGGGTGCGGGTGCGGATGCCGTATCGGCCGCGGCGGGTTCGAGGCTGACGATTACCGTGCCTTCGGAAACCTTGTCGCCGAGCTTGACCCTCACTTCCTTGACGATGCCCGCGGCGGGGCTAGGCACGTCCATCGTCGCCTTGTCCGATTCCAGGGTGATCAGCGCATCCTCGGCCTTGACCGTATCTCCCGGCTTGACGTGGATCTCGATGACCGGCACGTCCTTGAAGCCGCCGATGTCGGGAACCTTGATTTCCATCGTTCAGACTCCCAACGGATTCGGTTTGGCGGGATCGAGGCCATACTTCGCAATGGCTTCGGCAACCTGCCTGCGCTCGACGGCGCCCTCGTCGGCGAGCGCCGACAGCGCCGCCACGGCGATCCAGCGGCGATCCACCTCGAAGAAGTCGCGCAGCTTCTCGCGCGTGTCCGAGCGGCCGAAGCCGTCGGTGCCGAGCACCGTGTAGCGCCGCCCGCCTTCGGTGATGAACGGTCGGATCTGTTCGGCATACAGGCGCACGTAGTCGGTCGCCGCGACGATCGGCCCGCGCGTGTCGGCGAGCAGCGCCTGCGCATGGCAGACGGGCTTCGGCGCCTCGGGGTGCAGCAGGTGGTAGCGGGTGCAGTCGTGGCCGTCGCGCGCCAGCTCGGTGAAGCTCGTGCAGCTCCACAGGTCGGACTCGATGCCCCAGTCGCCGCGCAGCAGGTCGGCGGCGGCGATCGCCTCGCGGAAGATCGCGCCGGAGCCGAGCAGCTGCACGCGCGGCGCATTGCTGTTGGCGCCCTTCCTGAACAGATACATGCCCTTGACGATGTCGCGCTCGACCCCGGGCGGCATCGCGGGATGCTCGTAGTTCTCGTTCATCACCGTCAGGTAGTAGAAGACGTCCTCCTGCTCGGTGACCATGCGGCGCAGGCCGTCCTGGATGATGACCGCCAGCTCGTAGGCGAAGGTCGGATCGTAGGAGATGCAGTTCGGGATTGCGGCAGCGAGCAGCTGCGAATGGCCGTCCTCGTGCTGCAGCCCTTCGCCGTTGAGCGTGGTCCGACCGGCGGTGCCGCCGATCAAAAAGCCGCGCGCGCGCGAGTCGCCCGCCGCCCAGGCGAGATCCATCGTGCGCTGCAGGCCGAACATCGAATAGAAGATGTAGAACGGCAACATCTGCACGCCGTGCGTCGAATAACTCGTCGCCGCGGCGATCCAGTCGGCCATCGCGCCGGCTTCGTTGATGCCTTCCTGGAGGATCTGGCCGTCCTTCGATTCCTTGTAGAACATCAGCTGGTCGGCATCCTGCGGCACGTATTTCTGCCCTTCCTGGTTCCAGATGCCGACCTGGCGGAACAGCCCCTCCATGCCGAAGGTGCGCGATTCGTCCGGCACGATCGGCACGACGCGCCGACCCAGCTGCTTGTCCTTGATCAGCAGGTTGAGCAGGCGCACGAAGGCCATCGTCGTCGAGAACTCGCGCCCTTCGCCGGAAGCCTTCAGGAGCGGCTCGAAGGCAGACAGCTCCGGCACCGGCAGCGGCTCGACCTTGCGGCGGCGCTGCGGCAGGTAGCCGCCCAGTGCGAGGCGGCGGCTCCGCATGTATTCGAGCTCGGCCGAACCTTCCGGGAATTTCAGGTAGGGCAGCTTTTCGAGATCCTCGTCGGCGATCGGCAGGCGGAAGCGGTCGCGGAACGCCTTGAGCGAGGTCGTGCCCATCTTCTTCTGCTGATGGGTGATGTTCTGCGCCTCGCCGGATTCGCCCATGCCATAGCCCTTGATGGTCTTGGCGAGGATCACCGTCGGCTGGCCGGTATGCTCGACGGCGGCCTTGTAGGCGGCATACACCTTGTGCGGATCGTGGCCGCCGCGATTGAGGCGCCAGATGTCGTCGTCGGTCCAGTTGGCGACCATCGCCTTCAGTTCCGGCGTGTTGAAGAAATGCTCGCGCACGTAGGCGCCATCCTTCGACTTGAAGGTCTGGTAATCGCCATCGACGCATTCCATCATGCGTTTCCTGAGCAGGCCCTTCTTGTCCTGCGCCAGCAGCGCATCCCAGTAGCTGCCCCAGATCACCTTGATCACGTTCCAGCCGGCGCCGCGGAATTCCGCCTCGAGTTCCTGGATGATCTTGCCGTTGCCGCGCACCGGGCCGTCGAGGCGCTGCAGGTTGCAGTTGATGACGAAGATCAGGTTGTCGAGCTTTTCGCGTCCGGCCATGCCGATCGCGCCGAGCGATTCGATCTCGTCGACCTCGCCGTCGCCCAGGAAGGCCCAGACCTTGCGGTCGCCCGTCTCGGCCAGGCCGCGATCTTGCAGGTATTTCATGAAGCGCGCCTGATAGATCGCCTGCAGCGGCCCCAGGCCCATCGAGACGGTGGGGAACTGCCAGAATTCCGGCAGCAGCCAAGGATGCGGATAGGATGGCAGGCCATGGCCGGAGACTTCCTGACGGAAGCCGTCGAGCTGTGCCTCGGAAAGCCGCCCGAGCAGGAAGGCGCGCGCGTAGATGCCGGGCGCGGAATGCCCCTGGAAGAAGATCAGGTCGCCGCCGCTGGGATGACCCGGCCCGCGCCAGAAATGCTGAAAGCCGACGTCATAGAGCGTCGCCGCCGAGGCGAAGCTGGCGATGTGGCCGCCGAGGTTCGACTGGCCGCGGTTGGCACGCAGCACCATCGCCAGCGCGTTCCAGCGCACATAGGAACGGATGCGGTTTTCGATCGCATAGTCGCCGGGCGCCAGCGGCTGGCGGTCGACGGGAATGGTGTTGACGTAATCGGTATTCGCGGAATAGGGAATGTTGATGCCGGCGCGCTGGCCCAGCGTGATCAATTGCTCGATCAAGAAGTGGGCGCGCTCAGGCCCGGCTTGCTCGATGACGGCTTCCAGCGCGTCGAGCCACTCGCGCGTCTCCTGCGGATCGGCATCGGCGGTTTGGGCGGCCAAAACGGAAGCCGCACCAGGCTGAATCTCGGACATGTCTCCTCCTGTGTTGGAGCGATGAAATTGCGCCTCGCGGGGTGCGCGAAGCGGATGTTCGTATGGGCCGCCGGGTGGGCGGCGTAGCCGATGTTAAAGGGTTAAACTTGTCCTCGCAATCGGGCAGCGCAACATGATCGGTGCAAGCCGCAGCCCGGACAATGAGGAGAACGCGCAATGTTCCAGGTTCGCTTTCATGGGCGCGGCGGCCAGGGCGTCGTCACCGCGGCGGAGATGCTCTCCATCGCGGCCTTCGACGAAGGCCGCCATGCCCAGGCCTTTCCGAGCTTCGGCTCGGAGCGCACCGGCGCGCCGGTGGTCGCCTTCTGCCGCATCGCCGACCGCGAAATCCGCCTGCGCGAGCCGATCGTCGCGCCCGACGCGCTGATCATCCAGGACCCGACGCTCTTGCATCAGGTGGACTGCTTCGCGGGCCTCAAGCCCGACGGCTACATCCTGATCAACACCGGCAAGAGTTTCGCCGAACTCGGCCTGGGCGATTTCGTCGCCAGCCACCGTCCCGAGCGGCTGTGCGCCATTGCCGCCACCGAACTGGCCTTGAAGCATGTCGGCCGCCCGGTGCCCAACGTGCCGCTGCTGGGCGCCTTCGCCGCCGTCACCGGCATCGTCCGGCTCGATTCGGTGATCAAGGCGATCCGCGAAAAATTTTCCGGCAAGATCGCCGAGGCAAACGTCGCCGCAGCGACCGAAGCCCATGCGCTCGTTCGGCAGAAAATGGAGGCTGCCCGCCATGCTGAAACAGTGTGAAGGTTCGCGCGCCGTCGCCGAGGCGGTAGCGCTGTGTCGCCCCGAGGTGGTCTGCGCCTATCCGATCTCGCCGCAGACCCACATCGTCGAGGCGCTCGGCGAGATGGTCAAGACCGGCCAGCTCGCGCCCTGTGAATTCATCAACGTCGAATCGGAATTCGCCGCGATGTCGGTGGCGATCGGCGCTTCCGCCGCCGGCGCCCGTAGCTACACGGCCACCGCCTCGCAGGGCCTGCTCTTCATGGCCGAGGCGGTGTTCAACGCCTCGGGTCTGGGACTGCCCATCGTCATGACGGTGGCCAACCGCGCCATCGGGGCGCCGATCAACATCTGGAACGACCACTCCGACGCGCTGGCGCTGCGCGATGCGGGCTGGATCCAGCTCTTCGCCGAGAACAACCAGGAGGCGCTGGATCTGCACATCCAGGCCTTCCGCCTCGGCGAGGAATTGTCGCTTCCCGTCATGGTGTGCATGGACGGCTTCATCCTCACCCACGCCTACGAGCGCGTCGACATGCCGACGCAGGAACAGGTCGACGCCTATCTGCCGAAATACGAGCCGCGCCAGGTGCTCGATCCCGCCGAGCCGGTGTCGATCGGCGCGATGGTCGGGCCCGAGGCCTTCATGGAGGTGCGCTACCTTGCCCATGCCAAGCAGATGGAGGCGCTGAAACTCATTCCCGCCTACGCGGCCGAGTTCAAGCAGGTGTTCGGCCGCGACTCGGGCGGCCTCACGCACACCTATCGCTGCGAGGACGCCGAGACCATCGTCGTCGCGATGGGCTCGGTGCTCGGCACGATCAAGGACGTCGTCGACGAGATGCGCGCAGCGGGCCACAGGATCGGCGTGCTGGGCATCACGCTGTTCCGCCCTTTTCCCATCGAGGGCGTGCGCGCCGGCTTGCAGGGCGCCAAGCGCGTCGTCGTGCTCGAAAAGAGCATGGCCGTGGGGCTGGGCGGCATCCTGTCGACCAACGTGCGCATGGCGCTCTCGGGCTTGCACATGCACGGCTACACGGTGATCGCCGGGCTGGGCGGCCGCGCGATCACGAAGAAGTCGCTGATGGGACTGTTTCTCAAGGCGGAAAAGGATGCGCTCGAACATGTCACCTTCCTCGACCTCGACTGGGCCATCGTGAACAAGCAGCTCGAGCGCGAGAAGGCGCGTCGCCGCTCCGGCCCGGTCGCCGAGAACCTGCTGCGCGATATCGGCGTCGTCGCCGCCCGCAATTACTGATATGGCCCGCCCCCCTTCGCCCCCCTCGCGGGGGGTTCCCGCTAGCTCGCTGCGCTCGATATCACGGGCGTCTTCGTGGCAAGATCGTCTCGGTTTGCGCCTTCGGCGCGTGCCGCGTTTGCTTGGGGCGGCCCTGCGCAAACGCTGCGCATTCTGACAACGGAGATCGGAGGCACTGATGAGTTACCAGCCTATCAAGTTCTACCAGACCGGCACCTTCACCGTCGGCAACCGCCTGCTGCCGCCCGAACAGCGCAGCGTGCAGGCGCAGGTGAAGCGCTACAACTCGATCAACTCCGGTCACCGCGCCTGTCAGGGCTGCGGCGAGGCGCTCGGCGCGCGTTACGCGATCGACGCCGCGATGGAGGCGACCAACGGGCGGTTGATCTGCGCCAACGCCACCGGCTGCCTGGAGGTGTTCTCGACGCCCTATCCGGAAACGAGCTGGCAGGTGCCGTGGATCCATTCGCTGTTCGGCAACACCGCCGCCGTGGCGACCGGCATCGCCGCAGCGCTGAAGGTGAAGAGGCAAAAAGGCGAGCGCCGCCACATCCGCGTCGTCGCCCAGGGCGGCGACGGCGGCACCACCGACATCGGCTTCGGCTGCCTCTCCGGCATGTTCGAGCGCAACGACGACGTGCTCTACATCTGCTACGACAACGGCGGCTACATGAACACCGGCATCCAGCGATCGAGCGCCACGCCGCCGGCCGCGCGCACCGCGACGACGCCGGCCGCGGGGTCTGAGCCGGGCAATCCGTTCGGCCAGGGCAAGTTCGTGCCGGCCATTGCCTTGGCGCACGAGATTCCCTACGTGGCGACGGCGACGGTGGCCGATCTCAGGGATCTCGAAGCCAAGGTGCGCCGCGCGATGGAATTCCACGGCGCGCGCTATCTGCACATCCTCGTGCCCTGCCCGCTCGGGTGGGGCACGCTGCCGAGCGAGACGATCGAGATGGCGCGGCTTGCCAAGGAGACCGGTCTCTTTCCGGTGTTCGAGGCCGAATACGGCGAGCAAAAGTCGGCGCTGGCGATACGGCACAAGCAACCGGTCGAGGCCTATCTCAAGCCGCAGAAACGCTTCGCCCACCTGTTCGCGCCGACCCTGCGCACCGATGTCATCGCCCGGCTGCAGGCGCTCGCCGACCGCAACATCCGCAAATACCGGCTGCTCGAAGGAATGTGACATGGACAAGCCCTTCGCCATCACCCTCGATCCCGGCTCATCGCTCGCCAACCGCACCGGCTCCTGGCGCACCTTCCGGCCCGTCTATGTCGACCGGCTGCCGCCCTGCAACGCCGCCTGCCCGGCCGGCGAGAACATCCAGGGCTGGCTCTATCACGCCGAGGCCGGCGATTACGAAGCCGCCTGGCGCGCGCTGACCGAGCACAATCCGCTGCCCGCGATCATGGGCCGCGTCTGCTATCACCCCTGCGAAGGCGCCTGCAACCGCCAGCATCTGGACGAGGCGGTGGGCATCAATTCGATCGAGCGCTTTCTCGGCGACGAGGCGATCCGCCGCGGCTGGCGCTTCGCCAAGCCCGAAACGCACAGCGGCAAGCGCGTGCTCGTCGTCGGCGCCGGGCCCTCGGGTCTTTCCGCCGCCTATCATCTCGCGCGGGCAGGCCACACGGTGGAGATCCGCGAGGCCGGCCCCCATCCCGGCGGCATGATGCGCTTCGGCATCCCGAAATACCGCCTGCCACGCGAGATCATCGATGCCGAGGTAGCCCGCATCCTCGAGCTGGGCGTCGTCCTGAAGCTCGATACGAAGGTCGCCGATCTCGAAGCGGCGATGAACGAAGGCTTCGACGCCGCATTCCTCGCCGTCGGCGCGCACATCGGCAAGCGTGCCTACATCCCCGCCGGCACCGCCGCGAAGATGCTCGATGCGGTCTCGGTGCTGCGTTCGCTGGCAGGCGACGAGAAGCCCCGGCTCGGCCGCCGCGTCGTCGTCTATGGCGGCGGCAACACGGCGATGGATGTCGCCCGCTCGGTGAAGCGCCTGGGCGCCGAACCGGTGATCGTCTATCGCCGCACGCGCGACAAGGCGCCGGCGCACGATTCCGAGATCGAGGAAGCGCTCGAAGAAGGCGTGATGATCAAGTGGCTCTCCACGATCAAGCATGCCGATGCCGGCGAGATCACGATCGAGAAGATGGTGCTCGACGAGAAGGGCTTTCCGCAGCCGACCGGCGAATACGAGACGCTCGCCGCCGACTCGGTGGTGCTGGCGCTCGGCCAGGACGTCGATCTGTCGCTCTTGGAAAACGTGCCGGGGCTGGAGGTGAAAGACGGCGTCGTGCAGGTCGGCCCGAACATGATGACCGGCCGCCCCGGCGTCTTCGCCGGCGGCGACATGGTGCCGTCCGAACGCACCGTGACGGTCGCGGTCGGCCACGGCAAGAAGGCCGCGCGCCACATCGACGCCTGGCTGAAGGGCGAAACCTATGCACCGCCGGAAAAACACGAGCTCGCCACCTTCGACAAGCTCAACCCCTGGTATTACAGCGAGGCGCCGCATCAGGTGCGGCCGATGCTCGACATCCTGCGCCGCCAGTCCACCTTCGACGAGGTGGTACAGGGCCTGGACGAAACGAACGCCCTGTTCGAAGCGCGCCGCTGCCTGTCCTGCGGCAACTGTTTCGAATGCGACAACTGCTACGGCGTCTGCCCGGACAACGCGGTGATCAAGCTCGGCCCCGGCAAGCGCTTCAGGTTCAATTACGACTACTGCAAGGGCTGCGGGCTGTGCGCAGCGGAATGCCCGTGCGGGGCAATCAAGATGGTGCCGGAAGGCAACTGAGTCAGCGCGCAGCCAGCGCCAGCCTGCGCAGCTTCTCGTGCATGCGTTCGAGGTTGATGTTGAGCATGCGGAACAGCCCGCGCATGAAGTGGTAGACCTGACGCGGGTGGGTCTCGATCAGCAGTTCGAAATCGTCGGGCCGTACGGCATAGACCACCGTCGGCCCCTTGGCCTTCAAGGTGACCTGGCGCGGGGTGCGCTCGACGAAGGAGCGGATGCCCGCGCAATCGCCCGCCTTCATCTTATTGACGACCTTTCTGCGCCCCTCCACCATCGCGATCACCTCGATGACACCGCTGACGACGATAAACAGCGTGTTGTCGTCATCGCCGGCCTTGACGAGGATTTCGCCATCCGCGAGATCGCGCACGTTCATCACCGTCACCAGCGCCTCGCAGTCGGCATCGCTCAAGTATCTGCCCAGCTCGGACTCCTTGATGGGCAAGCGCACAGGGGCGCGTTCTTCGACGAATTCCATGACATGTCCCAATATTGCCGGTCGGGAAAAAGTATAGTCAGCCGCAGCGGTTCGACTGCATAGTTTGATTTTTGCCACAGATAGGTCTTGTCTATGACCGAGGGATTGGGAGCGACGCCGCCGGCCGCCTCCGCCACGTTTCGCTTTTATGCCGAACTCAACGACTTCCTCACGCCGGAACGGCGTCAACGCGCTTTCACGGCCCGGCTCGCGCGCGCCGCGACGGCCAAGCACATGATCGAGGCCTGTGGCGTGCCGCATACCGAGGTGGCGTTCATCTTCGTCAATGGCGAGCCCGCGGACTTCTCCACACTGCTCGCGGACGGGGACCGGATCGCGGTCTATCCGGCCTTCGCACATCCCGATCTCGCGCCGCACGCGCCGCTCGATGCACCCCCGCCCGGCAAGCCCCGTTTCATCGCCGACTGCCATCTCGGCGGCCTCGCCCGCCTGCTGCGCATGGCCGGCTTCGATACGGCCTACCGCAACGATTATGACGACCGCGAAATCGCCAGGCTCTCGGATCGCGAACTTCGCATCGTGCTCACGCGCGATCTCGAACTGCTGAAGCTGCGCACGATCCGCCACGGCGCCTATGTGCATGCCTTGAAGGCCGAGGCGCAGTTCGCCGAGATCGTCCGCCGCTTCGCGCTGCTGCCGCATTTCACGCCGTTTTCGCGCTGCCTTCTCTGCAATACGGAGCTCATCGATGTCGACAAGGAAAGCGTGCTCGACCGGTTGCCGCCCGCAGTGCGCGAACGCCAGCAGCAGTTCCGCCGCTGCCCGGACTGCGAACGTATCTATTGGCCCGGTTCGCACTGGGAACGGATGCGGCTCAAACTGGCCACGGCCGTCCGGTGATGAAGCCCGGCGAGCTGCCGGGCATGGCGCTGCCGCGCGGCCCGATCGACCGCGCACGCGCTCAGGAAACTCTCGGCGAGCGCATCGAGGCCGACCACGCCCGGCATTTCCGGCATCTCCCAGCTTGCCAGATAAGCGGCGAGCTTGTTGGGGTGGCCTACCAGCGAAGGCGGCAGGAAACTCAGCCGCGGCAAGGCGAACGCGCAGGCCACGACATGACCGTGCAGGCTGGTGCCGACGAAGCCCTGGCTCGATGCGATCAGCGCGACGATCTGCCAGATATCGAGGCTTTCGAACATCTGCCAGGCGGCCTGGGCGAGCCGCGCCGCGCAGCGGCGATAGACCTCGAGATCGTCATGCCAGGGCGCGCTGCCGGCGCGGAAGAAGACGATGCCCCAGCCGGTTTCCGCCGCGATTGCATCGAAAGCGTCGGCAAGCGAAACCAATGTCGCATCATCGCCACATTCGGCGGCGAACTGCACGGCGACGAAGCCGGCTGGAAAGCGCGAGCGGATGCTGGCCACCTCCCCTTTCGTCATCTCCTCGTCGATGCGCGCCCCGAAGCGCTCCCCGATCACCGCCACCGGATCGGGCGCTAGCTCGGCCGCGATGCCGGCGGCCGCCAGGGCGGCCTGGGTCGCCCGGTCGCGCACGATGAGGCAATCGGCGTCCGCGAGCTTGGCGAAAACCTCGTCTTTCAGCGCAGGCTCGGCGCGCTCGAGATCCGCACCGCCGACGGCATTGAAGACGATGCTGCGGGCGGCGGGGAAAAGCTCGCGGCCGAGCACATAGGGCGCTGCGGCGCCGAAACCGAAACGCTGCACCGCATGGGCGTGTGCGCCGGCCGGATCGGCATCGAAGCGCGCAATCATCCCGGCAAGCTCGTCCGGTCCGGCAAGCATCACCGCCGCCTGCCAGGCCGTCGTCGTCAGAATCTCGCCGCCGACATGGACGATCTCGACCGGCGCCGCAGCAAAGCGGCGCGACAGCTCTGCGATGGCCTCGACCCGAAAGCCGCCCCAGGCAGAAAGATCACGCTCGATCAGCCCGGCCGGGATGAGGGTGCGCCCGGCGAGATAAGAAGCGGCGACATGCGCGAACAGCAGATCGCCGAAGTTGTGGCGATCATGGGCGCCGAAGAGGAGCGTCGGTGCCGTATCGCCAGCGCCGACTTTGGCGCCCATGATCGCCGCAGAGCCCCTCCGCTAACGGCGCGCGGACCGCTGCCGGAAAACCGCGGGCAGCAAGGCGACCAGCATCAGCCAGAGCGTTCCCGGCTCGGGCACCCGCCCGATCGGCACGGCAGCGAGGAAAGCCTGCGCCAGCAGCGAATGGCCGTAAGTAGTCGGGTGAATGCCGTCCCAGAAGAGATAGCCGGAAGGATCATTGACGCAAGCGATACTCACGGCGCAAGGATCGGACACGTTCGTCAGGCCATAAAGACCGGGGTTTCCATAGATATTGGCCATTGCATCATGCAAATCGAAGAGCATCAAATCGCCATCGAAAACGGCATCAAAGCCATTGAGTAGCAGCTCAAGCTCGGAATTCATCGCCATCGCAATACCGCCTGCCACCAAGGTCGCCATGGGCTCTATAGTGACCAGCGACTGCACTGCAGGAGTGATGCCGATATCCGGCACATTCCACACCGCGATGTGCTGGGCGCCGACGTAGGCCAGCGTGTTCAGTACCGTCGTCATTCCGTCCAGATAATTCTGGATCAGCGCATTGGGATCGGTGGTCGGATCGCCATCGATCGCCGCAGCGAAGACGTCGCGCACGTCATTGCCGCCACCCTCGACGATGAAAAGGGCATTGGACGGTGCCGGATTGCCATTCAGGAGCAGCGCATAGGCAGAAACCTGATCGACGAGACTAAAAGGGAAGCCCAGGGGCGGTGTGCTGCCGACCCGTGCACCGCCGAACGCGAAGTTGGTGCCGTTGATCTGGCCGCTCATGGCCTGTGAAAAGCTCAAGCCAGCCAGCGCTGCCTGCGTAGGAAGCCCGGTGATCGCAGAAACGTAATCCGGCCACACGCCGCCGTTCGAATAGCGGTTCGAGGTGTATGGGAAGGTCGGCACCAAAGTCCCATCGACCTCGTCAACTCCCGGTGCGATGGGAGCCTCGGTACGCTGTCCCACATAGGCGCCCAAAAAACCATAACCCGGCTGACTCGCCAAAACAGGCATGGCCACATCGAACACCCAGGCATTGTTGCCGGTATCGGCGAGGCTGTCGCCGAAGATGTAAAGACTGCCGTAGCTGGCGGCCTGGCTGGGGGTGCTGCAGAAAAACCCGCAAGCGCAGAGGCTGAGCAATAGAGATCGCGCCTTCATTTTGTTCTCCCTGAAACATCAACGAAAACCCGCACTTACCAAGCAAGATTCATGCTTTTTGGCGTTTTCGTTGAAACTCATCGGCTTGCGTTTTTCAGAAAAAGACGATGTAAAAAGAACCGACATTCTTGGCCGGCTTCACATCTGCTATCTGCTTCATCCCCTGTGCTGCCGGCTCCGCGCTGGCCGGCCGTAGAGCTTGCGCAGTTCGTCCTTCGCGGCCTCCAGCACGGCGCGCTGATCGGCCGGCAGATTGCGGCCGGCGCGGTTGATATAGAAGTTGAGCATCGACATCGCCGACTGGAACGGCCCGGCCTTGCGCCGGCTGCTCGCCTCGGCCGAGGCCGCGAGCGAACGCGCGATCGCGGCCGGGTCGTCCCAGGTGAACACCCCCTCTTCGAGATCGAGCGCGAAGCTCGTCTCGGTCACTTGTTGCGACCAGCGTCGGGGTTTCTTCTCATCCATCCTGGACTGCGGCACCTGTCCGCGCCTGCGGCCGCCGCCAGATCAACCGCCCATCGCGCCACACCTCGCGGATGCGAGAGAGCGGAATGTCATGCGCGCGGCCCTCCTCGTCGACCAGGGTGAGGAGCGCGGGATTGTCGGGATCGCGGCCGATGTCGGCCAGCCTGACATGGCGGATGGCGTGCGCGACGCGGTCCCAAACCCCGAGCACGAATTCGCCACGGCCGAATTCCGGGTCCCAGCGGATGCGCGCGAGCAGTTCGTGGATCGGTTGCATCAGCCTTTGATGCACACCAGCGGCAAAAGCTTCGCTACCTTGCGCGCCAGCCCGGCGTGATGGGCCGCATCGACGACGGCGGTGACGTCCTTGTAGGCGAGCGGCGCCTCTTCGGCGACGCCGCGCAGGCTGGGACTTCTGATCAGGATGCCACGGGCGGCGAGCTCATCGACGATCCTGCGTCCCGAGTAGCGGCGCGTCGCCTCGTTGCGGCTCATCGCCCGTCCAGCGCCGTGGCAGGCCGAGCCGAAGGCGCGCTCCATCGTGCCGGCGGCGCCGGCGAGCACCCACGACGCGGTGCCCATGCTGCCGCCGATCAGTACCGGCTGACCAACATCTCGGTATTCCGTGGGCAGTTCGGGGTGCCCCGGGCCGAAGGCGCGGGTGGCGCCCTTGCGATGCACGAACAGGCGCTGCCGTTCGCCGCCGACGGTGTGGATTTCCTCCTTGCAGGTATTGTGCGAGACGTCGTAAAGGAGCGGCAGGCCCGCGCCCGGAAACAGCGCGGCGAAGACCTCGCGCGTCAGATGCGTGAGGATCTGCCGGTTGGCGAGCGCGCAGTTGATCCCCGCCCGCATCGCGCCGAGGTAGCGCCTGCCCAAGGGGGACGAGAGCGGCGCGCAAGCGAGCTCGCGATCCGGCAGCGTGAGGCCGAACGAAGGCGCGGCGATCGCCATCTCGCGCAGGTAATCGGTGCCGATCTGGTGGCCGAGTCCCCGCGAGCCGCAATGGATACTGACGACGACGTCGCCCTGGCGCAGGCCGTAGGCCGCGGCGGCTTGCCGATCGAAGAGCTCAACCACCTCCTGCACTTCCAGGTAATGATTGCCGGAACCGAGCGTGCCCATCTCGTCGCGCTGGCGCTTCTTCGCCTGGGCGGACACCGCCTGCGGATCGGCGCCGGCGACACTACCGCCCTCCTCGATGCGCGCGAGGTCTTCGGGCCGGCCGAAGCCCTGCGCCACGGCCCAGCGCGCGCCGCCGGCGAGCATCGCGTCCATCTCCTTGTCCGCAAGGCGAATCGCACCGGTGCTACCCACCCCGGCCGGGATGCGCGCGAAGAGCAGGTCGGCGAGCGGCTGCTTCAGCGGCTCGACCTGCTCACGTGTCAGGCCGGTGAGCAGGCAGCGCACGCCGCAGGAGATGTCGAAGCCGACGCCGCCGGCCGAGATCACACCTTCCTCCGGCGTGAACGCCGCCACGCCGCCGATCGGAAAGCCATAGCCCCAGTGGGCATCGGGCATCGCGAAGGATGCTGCGACGATGCCCGGCAGCTTGGCGACATTCGCCACCTGCTCGCGCACCTTCTCGTCCATCGCCGCGACGAGATCGCGATCGGCATAGATGACCCCCGGCACGCGCATCGCGCCGGTCCGCGGCACTTCCCACTCGTATTCGCTCTTCTGGATCAGGCTCTTCAGTTCCATGATGTCCTCACACGTCCACGACGCACTGCGCGAGCCACTGGCCGTCGGGCAGGCGCGCCACTTTCAATTCACAGAAGCTCGCGCCCTTGATCTCGGCCGCCGGTTGATGACGCGCGACATCGACCGGCTCGCCCCAGGCGGTCGCCGTCAGATGATGATCGTCGATATTCACCTCGAAGCGCGAGAACAGCAGTTTCCGCGTCGCCATCTCGTAGATCAGGGCATTGAGCCAGTCGAGCAGCAAGAGTTCGTCATCGGGCGCGCTGCATTCGATATGTGCCGTCTCACCAGCGCCGACTTTGGCAGGGTCGGTGATCACCGCGGTCATCGCCAGCGCCGCGCCGGCAAAGGCTTCCGCGCGCGTCGCGCCGATCCCGCGCACGCCGACGTCGGCCTCGTGTGCGAAGGTCTCCCACTTCATCGCCGCGTCCTCGCGAGGAGCGGCATGAGCTCGGCGAGCGGCCGCGTGTTCAGCACGTCCCTGGCCTCCAGCCAGCCGCGCCGCGCCTGGCCGACGCCGAAGCGCAGGTGGGCGAAATCGGCGCGGCTGTGCGCGTCGGAATCGATCGCGACGAGCACGCCCTCGTCCTTGGCCAGCAGGCAATCGCTGTCAGTGAGATCGAGCCGCTCGGGATGAGCATTGAGCTCGAGGAAGCAGCCGCGCTGCTTTGCCGCGCGCACGATGCGCGCCATATCGACGTCATAGGGCGGGCGGCCGTCGATCAGCCGGCCGGTAGGATGGGCGAGGATCGTGAAAAAGGGGCGCTCCATCGCGCGCAGGATGCGCTCGGTCTGCTGCGCGCGCGAAAGCTCAAAGCGGCTGTGGATCGCGCCGACGACCAGATCGAGTTCGCCAAGCACGTCGTCCGGCAGGTCGAGGCTGCCGTCTTCGAGGATGTCGACCTCGATGCCCTTCAGCAGCCGGAAGCCGTGAAAGGTTTCGTTGAGCCGGTCGATTTGCTCGCATTGCTCCAAGAGCCGCCGCGCATCGAGGCCGTGCGCCATCGTCAGCCGCCGCGAATGCTCGGTGATCGCCAGATATTCGAAGCCCAGCCGCTGCGCCTCGGCGGCCATCGCCGCGAGCGTGTCGTGACCGTCGGTGGCCTGGGTGTGCGCATGCAGGTCGCCGCGCAGGTCGGCCAGCGTCACCAGCCGCGGCAGCCGGTGCGCGCGCGCGGCGCCGATCTCGCCGCGGTCATCGCGCAGCTCGGGCGGAATCCATTCGAGCCCCAGCGCGGCATAGACCTCCTCTTCGCTGGCGCCGGCGAGCCTTTCCCTGCCGCGGAACAGGCCGTATTCGTTGAGCTTGAGGCCGGCCTCTTGGGCGAGCTTGCGCAAGGCGATGTTGTGCGCCTTCGAGCCGGTGAAGTAGAGCAGCGCCGCGCCCCAGGCGGCCGGTGTGATCACGCGCAGATCGACCTGCAGGCCGCTTTTCAGGATCACGCTGCCGCGCGCCTCGCCCGCGGCGAGCACCTCGCGCACCTCCTCATAGGCGGTGAAGCGCCGCATCACGGCCGCCGGATCGCGGGTCGCGACGAGGAGGTCGAGATCGCCGACCGTCTCGCGCGCGCGGCGGAAGCTGCCGGCGACCTCGATCCTTTCCACCGCGCCCGCCGCCTTCAGCCAGGCGACGAGCGACGCGGCATATTGCGCGGCGGTGACGAGCTTGATGCGCCGCGCCTGCGAGAGGTGCTGCGCCACCGCCTGCAGGATGTTCGCCTCGGTCTTGGCGCCGAAACCGGGTAGCTGACGGATGCGGCCGTCGCGCGCGGCGCGCGCGAGCTGTTCGAGCGTCTGGATGTCGAGCTCGTGCCACAGCGTGCGCACGCGCTTCGGCCCCAGGCCGGGAATGTGCAGTAGTTCCGTGATCGCCGGCGGCAGCTCCTGGCGCAGCTTTTCCAGCGCGCGGCATTTGCCGGTCTCGACGATCTCGCGGATCTTCGCCGCCAGGTCCGCGCCGATGCCCGGCAGCTTCGTCAGGTCCTCGCCGTGCTCGACGAGCGTGCGCAGTTCGCGCGACCATTCGCCGACGATGCGCGCCGCGTTGCGATAGGCGCGGATGCGGAATGGATTGGCGCCCTCGATTTCGAGCAGATCGGCGATCTCGGAGAAGATCGCGGCGATGTCGGCATTGTGGATGGGCATGGCCTTCCTTTTCCGGCGGAGCAGATACGCCGCCGGTTTATTTCATTATCCCCCGGAATCCACCGTTTTGCTCTCCCTATAATCGGGCGATCGACATGACGAGCCTTCCGATCATTCCATGACCGCGCCCGCTCCCCTTCCCGCCGACCAGCTCGCCCAGCGCTGCGATCCCGCCCAGCTGGGCTTCGCCACCACCGCCGAAGCGCCCGCGAGATCTTCCGGCATCGGCCAGGAACGCGCCCTAGCGGCGCTGCGCTTCGCGATCGAAACGCGTGCGCCCGGCTTCAATGCCTTCCTGCTCGGCGAACCGGGTTGCGGCCGCCATCGCCTGGTGGCGCGGCTGCTCGCCGAACAGGCCCCGCAGCAGGCGGTGCCGCCCGATCTTTGTTACGTCAACAACTTCGCCGACGGCAACCGGCCGCGGTTGCTGATCCTCCCGCCGGGTCGCGGCGCGCGGCTGAAGGCCGACATGCAGCATTTCGTCGCCGAGCTGGCGAAGGCGATCGCCGCCGCCTTCGAGAGCGACACCTTCCGCGGCCAGGCCGAGGCGATGCAGGAGGAATACAAGGAGCGCGAAGATCAGGCGCTGCGCCAGCTCGGCCAGACCGCCAGCGAGCACGGCATCGCGCTGCTGCGCACGCCGCAGGGCTTCATGTTCGCGCCGCTCAAGGGCGAGGAGACGATGGGCCCGGAGGATTTCGATGCCCTGCCCGACGAAGAGAAGGAACGGCTCAACAAACTGATCGAAGCGTATGGCGACGAGCTGCGCGAGCTGCTGCACCAGTTCCCGCGCTGGCGGCGCGAGCTGCAGGCGCGTCTCTTGGCGCTGAGCCGCGACACCATGACCCTGGCGGTCGGCCATCTGATCGAGGAGCTCAAGGCGCACTATGCCGATCTCGCCAATGTCGTCGCCTTCCTCGACGAAGTGATGCGCGATGTCGTCGACAGCGCCGAGGAACTGCGCGAGACGAAGAGCGAGGCCGAAGGCCCGGTCAGCGCGATCGCCGGCAACCTGCCGCTGTCGCGCTATCAGGTCAACCTGCTCATCGACCACGGCGCGACCCAGGGCGCACCGGTGGTCTTCGAAGATCAGCCGAGCTTCCAGAACCTGATCGGGCGTGTCGACCACATCGCCCACATGGGCACGCTGATCACCCATTTCACGATGATCCGCGCCGGCGCGCTCGCCCGCGCCAACGGCGGCTATCTGGTGCTCGACGCCGAAAAGCTGCTCGGCCAGCCCTATGCGTGGGAGGGGCTCAAGCGCGCGCTGCGCGCGCGTCAGGTGCGCATCGAATCGCTCGGGCAGATCTTCGGCCTGCTCTCCACGCTGACCATCGAGCCGGAGCCGATTCCGCTCGACCTCAAGGTGATCCTGATCGGCGAGCGCCTGCTTTACTATCTGCTGAAGGAATACGACCCGGAATTCGAGCAGCTGTTCAAGGTGGCGGCCGATTTCGACGACGAAGTGCCGCGCGATGCCTCCAGTGTCACCCGCTATGCGGGATTCATCGCCGACGAAGTGCGCGCCAAGCAGCTGCGTCCGTTCGATGCCGGTGCCGTCGCGCGCGTCATCGATCACGCGGCGCGGCTTGCCGACGATGCCGCGCGTCTGACCACCGCCACGCGTCAGATCGCCGATCTGCTGATCGAAGCCGACTTCCATGCCGCGCGCTCGCAACACACGGTGGTGGCGGCCGCCGATGTCGAGGCGGCGCTCGCCGCCCGCCGGGCGCGCAGCGAGCGTCTGCAACGGCTGGGCATCGAGGAGATCCACCGTGGCGTGCGCCTGATCGATCTCACCGGCAGCCAGGTCGGCCAGATCAATGGCCTGGTCGTCTTCGATCTCGGCGGCGAACGCTTCGGCCAGCCCGTGCGCATCAGCGCGACGATCCGCCTCGGCGAAGGCGAGGTGATCGACATCGAGCGGGAAGCGGAGCTCGGCGGGCCGATCCACTCGAAAGGCGTGATGATCCTCGCCTCCTTCCTCGCCGCGCGCTATGCCCGCCTGCAACCCTTCTCGCTCACCGCCAGCCTGGTGTTCGAGCAGTCCTACGGCCCGGTCGAAGGCGATTCCGCCTCGCTGGCCGAGCTCGCCGCATTGCTCTCGGCGCTGGCCAATGCGCCGATCCGCCAGTCCATCGCCGTCACCGGCTCGGTCAATCAGTTCGGCCAGGTGCAGGCGATCGGCGGCGTCAACGAAAAGGTCGAAGGCTTCTTCGATACCTGCCAGGCCGCGGGGCTCAGCGGCGAACAGGGGGTCATCATCCCGACGGCCAACCGCGCGCATCTGATGCTGCGTCCGGACGTGGTCGAGGCCTGCGCGGCCGGCCGCTTCCATCTGTGGGCCGTCGACAACGTCGATCAGGCGATCGAGATCCTCACCGGCGTGCCCGCCGGTCTGCCGGACGAACAGGGCAACATCCCACCCGGCACGATCAACTATCGGGTCGCCGTGCAGCTCGCCGAGATGGCCGCCTTGCGCCAGACGTTCGCCGAGGCCCACGGCAGCGGCGGCCGCAAGAAGCGCAAGAAGCATTGAGCAAAGGCACCGTGCCTTCCCTCTCCCCCCTCTCCGGGCTATATTGAGACCATAAGGGGATGGAATGGAAAGCACGGCGATCATTCGCAAGACTCCCGCCGACTGGCGTGTGCCGCCGAATTTCCGCGATTACGCGGCGGAGCGTCAGCGCTTCGACTGGCATGCGGTGGCCGGCAGGCTTAGCGGACCGGCGGGTTTCAACATCGGCTGGGCAGCCACCGACCGCTGGCTGGAAAGCGATCGCGCCGGCAAGACAGCATTCCGCTTCCTCGCCGCGGGGCAGCCGCCGAAAGAGATGACGTATGCCGAGCTGGCGCGGCAGACCAACCGTTTCGCGAACGTGCTGCGGCAACTGGGCTGCACGCCGGGCACCGTGGTGTTCGTGCTCGCCGAGCGCATCCCCGAGCTTTACGTCAGCGTGCTCGGTGGCCTGAAATGCGGCTGCGTCGTCTCGCCGCTGTTTTCCGCTTTCGGCCCCGAGCCGATCGCGACGCGCATCAACCTCGGCGCCGGGCGGGTGCTGGTGACCACCGATCTGCTCTACGAGCGCAAGGTGGCGCAGTGGCGCGAGACGATGCCGACGCTCGAACACGTGCTGCTCGTCGCGGCGGACGGCGGCCAGACCGCCGTGCCCGGCACACTCGATTTCGCCAGCCTGATGGCCACGGCGAGCGAGGCTGCCGTCGGCGTGAGCACGGCGCCCGAGGATCTCGCGCTGCTGCATTTCACCAGCGGTACCACCGGCACGCCGAAAGGCGCGATGCACGTGCAGGAAGCGATGCTGACGCATTGGGCCACGGGCTACTACGCGCTCGATCTCCATGTCGACGATGTCTTCTGGTGCACTGCCGATCCGGGCTGGGTGACCGGCATGTCCTACGGCATCATCGCGCCGCTCTTGCATGGCGTGACCTCGATCATCGACCGCGAGGAGTTCGACGCCGAGCGCTGGTACGGCATCTTGCAGGAGCAGCACGTCACGGTCTGGTACACCGCACCGACGGCGGTCCGCATGCTGATGAAGGCCGGCGCGGAAGTCGCGCAGCGATACCGTTTTCCTGCGCTGCGCTTCATCGCCAGCGTCGGCGAGCCGCTCAACCCAGAAGCGGTCTGGTGGGGCAAGGAGGTATTGGGCCTGCCCATCCACGATAACTGGTGGCAGACCGAAACCGGCGGCATCATGATCGCCAACACGCCGGCCTTCGACATCAAGCCCGGCTCGATGGGCCGGCCGCTGCCCGGCGTCGAGGCAGCGATCGTCGCGCGGCATGAGGACGGCAGCGTGAGCGTGATCGACACACCCAATACAGAAGGCGAACTGGCGCTCAAACGCGGCTGGCCGTCGATGTTCCGCGGCTACCTCAACAACGAGGAGCGTTACCGCAAGTGCTTTGCCGGCGATTGGTATCTGACCGGCGACCTGGCGAAACGCGATGCCGACGGTTATTACTGGTTCGTCGGCCGTCTTGATGACGTGATCAAGTCGGCCGGCCACCTGATCGGCCCCTTCGAGGTCGAGAGCGCGCTGATGGAGCATCCGGCGGTCGCCGAGGCCGGCGTGATCGGCAAGCCCGATCCGGTGGTCGGCGAGATGGTGAAGGCCTTCGTCTCGCTGAAGAAAGGCTGGGAGGATTCCGAGGCGCTGCGCAGGGAACTGCTCGCCCATGCGAGGAAGAAGCTCGGCGCCGCCGTCGCGCCGAAGGAGATCGCCATCCTGCCGAGCCTGCCGCGCACCCGCAGCGGCAAGATCATGCGTCGGCTCTTGAAGGCACGCGAGCTGGGGTTGCCCGAAGGCGACACCTCGACGCTGGAAGGAGGTGCGTGAGATGGCCATCGAGCATCGTCCTCCGCCCCCGCCCAGCGGCCCGGTGCCGTGGGACAAGGACTTCGCGCTCAAAATGCTCGCCGATATGCTGCGCATCCGCCGCATGGAAGAGAAGTGCGCGGAAGCTTATGGCGAAGGCAAGATCCGCGGCTTCCTGCATCTCTACATCGGCGAGGAGGCGGTCGCCGTCGGCGCGCTCGCCGCGCTGCGGCCGGAGGACAACGTCGTCGCCACCTACCGCGAGCACGGCCACGCGCTGGTGCGGGGGCTCTCGATGAATGCGATCATGGCCGAGATGTATGGCAAGCAGGAAGGCTGCTGCCGCGGCCGTGGCGGCTCGATGCACCTGTTCGATGCGGCAACAAGGCTCTATGGCGGCAATGCGATCGTCGGCGGCGGCCTGCCGCTCGCCACGGGGCTTGCGCTCGCGGCCAAGATGCAGCGCGAAGAGCGCGTCACCGCCTGCTTCTTCGGCGACGGCGCGGTGGCCGAGGGGGCCTTTCACGAGGCGATGAATCTCGCCGCCTTGTGGAAATTACCGGTGCTGTTCTGCTGCGAGAACAATCTCTACGGCATGGGCACGGCGATCGAACGCGCCGAGGCACAGACCGATCTCGTCGCCAAGGCCGCCGCCTACGGCATGCCCGCGCTGCGCTGCGACGGCATGGACATCGTCGCGGTGCATGACACCACGCTGGCAGCGTTGGCACAGATACACGAGACCGGCGGGCCGGTGTTCGTCGAATACCAGACCTACCGCTTCCGCGCCCACTCGATGTTCGATGCCGAGCTGTATCGCGACAAGGACGAGGTCGAAGCCTGGAAGACGCGCGGGCCGATCCACACCTTCACCGCGCGTCTCAAGGCCGAGGGCAAACTGACGGAAGACGAATTCCTCGCCCTCGACGCCGCCGCGCAGCGCGAAGTCGAGGCGGCCGTCGCCTTCGCCGAAGCGGGGACCTGGGAGCCGGTCGAGACGATGCTCGGGGACGTCTACACATCATGAGCCTGAGCCGCCGACTCACCTACCGCGAAGCCGTGCGCGAGGCAATGCAAGAAGCCCTGCGTGCCGACCCGCGCGTGTTCCTGATGGGCGAGGACGTCGGCCGCTATGGCGGCACCTATGCGTTCTCGAAAGGCTTCCTCGATGAGTTCGGCCCAGAGCGCATCCGCGATACGCCCTTGTCGGAGCTCGGCTTCGTCGGCACCGGCATCGGTGCCGCGCTGGGCGGGTTGCGGCCGATCGTCGAGGTGATGACGGTGAATTTCAGCCTGCTCGCGCTCGACCAGATCGTCAATACCGCGGCGCTGTTGCGCCACATGTCGGGTGGGCAGTTCTCGGTGCCGCTGGTGATCCGCATGGCGACCGGCGCGGGGCGTCAGCTCGCCGCGCAACACTCGCACAGCCTCGAGGGCTGGTATGCGCACATCCCCGGCATCAAGGTGCTGACGCCGGCGACGATCGAGGATGCCCGCCACATGCTTTGGCCCGCGCTCGCGGACCCCGATCCGGTGGTGATCTTCGAGCATGCCGGCCTGTTCAATATGGAAGGCGAGTTGCCGGACATCGACGGCGTCGACATCACCACCGCGAAAGTGCGCCGCGCGGGCCGCGACGTCGCGCTGATCACCTACGGCGGCTGCCTGCCGAAGGCGCTCGCCGCCGCGGAGACGCTGGCCACGGAAGGCATCGAGGCCGAGGTGCTGGATCTGCGCGTGCTGCGGCCGCTCGACACGGCGGGCATCGTCGCCGCGGTGGCGAAATGCCACCGCGCGGTGGTCATCGACGAGAACTGGAAGAGCGGCGGCTTCGCGGCCGAGGTGATGGCACGTATCATGGAGCATGCCTTCTACGAACTCGATGCGCCGGTCGCGCGCGTGTGCAGCGAGGAGGTGCCGATCCCCTACGCGAAACACCTCGAGGAGGCGGCGCTGCCGCAGCCGGAGAAGATCGTCGCCGCCGTGAAAGGACTGTTCGCATGATCGACTTCAAGCTGCCGTCGCTGGGCGCCGACATGGACGAGGGCGTGCTCCTCGAATGGAAGGTGAAGCCCGGCGACACGGTGAAGAAAGGCCAGGTGGTCTGTGTCGTCGATACCGCGAAGGCGGCGATCGACGTCGAGAGCTGGCAGGAAGGCACGGTGGCCGAGCTCCTCGCACAGCCCGGCGACAAGATGCCGGTCGGCACGGTGATGATGCGGCTCTTGGCGCCCGGCGAAGCGGCAACGCCGAAAGTCGGCGCTGGCGGAATTGAACACGTCCCGCCGGGCGCCGCCTCGCCTCGAAAAGTCGGCGCTGGCGGAATTGAGCACGTCCCGCCGGGCGCCGCCTCGCCTCGAAAAGTCGGCGCTGGCGGGACGGCACCCCTCGCCGCCGAACGCCGCCGCATCTCGCCGGCCGCCAAAAAGCGTGCCGCCGAGCTCGGCGTCGACATCGACCAGCTCGTCGGCAGCGGGCCGCAGGGCGCGGTGACGCTCGAAGACGTCGAAAAAGCCGCCGCGCAACAACCGGCGACCGGTGCCCAGCCGGCGGCCGATCGCACCCGCGAGATGCGCCAGGCCATCGCCGCGGCGATGAGTCATTCGAAGCGCGAGATTCCCCACTACTACGTCAGCGAGGACATTCCGCTCGCGCGCATGCTGGCCTGGCTAGAGGAGACGAACGCGCAGCGGCCGATGATTGATCGCCTGCTGCCGGCCGCGGCGCTGCTGAAAGCCGTGGCGCGCGCGCTGGCCGACTACCCCGAGCTCAACGGCCATTACCGCGACGGCGCCTACCAGCCGGCGAAAGCGGTGCATCTGGGCGTGGCGATCGCGCTGCGCGAAGGCGGACTGATCGCGCCGGCGATCCTCGACGCCCAGGCGAAGCCGCTCACAAAGCTGATGCAGGAACTCGCCGATCTCGTCCGGCGCGCGCGCGCCGGCTCAATGAGGAGCTCGGAGCTTTCTGCGGCGACGGTCACCGTGACCAATCTCGGCGACCAGGGCAGCCACGGCGTGTTCGGCGTGATCACGCCGCCGCAGGTGGCGCTGGTCGGCTTCGGCCGCATCGCCGAGCGGCCGTGGGCGGAAAATGGCGGCCTGAAGGTGCTGCCGGTGGTCACGGCCAGCCTGTCGGCCGACCACCGCGTCTCGGACGGCCACCGCGGCGCGCTGTTCCTGCGCAGCCTCGCCGACTGGCTTCAGCAACCGGAGGAACTCGCACGATGAACCCCAGCGAATTGCGCGGCATCGTCATCGCGACACTCCAAGGCATCGCCCCGGAGGTGGAGGCCGCCCGCCTGCGTGACGATCTGCCGCTGCGCCGCCAGGTCGATCTCGACTCGATGGATTGGCTCAATTTCCTGCTCGGCCTCAACAAGGCGCTGGGCGTGGAGATTCCCGAAAAGGATTATGCGCGGCTCACCACGCTGGCCGCCCTGCTCGATTACCTGCAACACAAACTCAGCGAAAGGAGTGCATCATGAAAGCCACCGTTCCTTCTCCGGGCTTCCGCCCCGTGCGGCGCGACCAGCTGCGCCCGGAACGGATCCACGACACCTACCAGCTCACCCACAAGCTCAGCGAGCCCTCGGTGTGCAAGGTCTGTGGCGCGATCTACCATGCGGGACGCTGGCAATGGGGCAGCCCGCCCGCCGGCGCCCATGAAGTCACCTGCCCGGCCTGCGCACGCATCCGCGACCGCCTGCCGATGGGCTACGTGCATCTGTCCGGCGACTATTTCGCCTCGCATCGCGACGAGCTGCTCAAGCTCGTGCGCCACCGCGAGGAAAAGGAAAAGGCCGAACACCCGCTGGCGCGCATCATCGCGATCGAGGACGAAGCCGACGGCGGCGTGCTGGTGACGACCACCGACAGCCATCTCGCCCGCGCCATCGGCGAGGCCCTGGAACACGCCCACAAGGGCGAGCTGCAATTCCACTACAACGAGGCGGACAACCTGTTGCGCGTGTTCTGGCAGCGGTAGACGATTACCGGGCGAAGCCGGATAATCTGCACCTGCGCGGCCCGCCGCGACACCAGCGCGGCGGGTTTTTCGTTTCTTATCTTTCGATGACGAGACCTCCATGGCTTCAGTGATGCCTGCCCCGAGCCAGTCCAGGCTGTTCCTCTCCGGCAACGAAGCGGTTGCCCGTGCCGTCTGGGAATCCGGCTGCAAAGTCGCCGCCGCCTATCCCGGCACGCCCTCCACCGAGATGCTCGAAGTGCTGTCGACCTATCCGGACATCTACACCGAATGGTCGGTGAATGAGAAAGTCTCGCTGGAGGTCGCCATCGGCGCCGCCTTCGCCGGCAGCCGGGCCTTCTGCGCGATGAAGCACGTCGGCATGAACGTCGCCTCGGATGCCTTGATGACGCTGACGCTCACCGGCGTGATCGGCGGCCTGGTGATCGCGATCGCCGACGACGTGGGGCTCTCCTCCTCGCAAAACGAACAGGATTCGCGTTTCTGGGGCCGCTTCGCGCACGTGCCGGTGTTCGAGCCGTCCGACTCGCAGGAAGCGTATGAGATGACGAAGCTCGCCTTCGACTTTTCCGAAAAGCACCAGGTGCCCGTCATCCTGCGCATGACCACGCGCATCAACCACGTCAAGGCGCTCGTCACGGTGGGCGAACGCATGCCGCACGACAACCCGGGTGGCTTCAAGAAGGACCCGGCGCGCTGGGTGATGACCCCGGCCGGCGCCGGCCGGCGCATCCCGCTGATGTTCGAGCGCGATGCCATTCTGCTTGCCGAAGCGGAAAGCTCGCCCCTCAACGTCGTCGAGAGCGGCAGCGACCGCCGCGTCGGCTTCGTCGCCTCGGGCCCCGCCTGGATGCACGTGCGTGAAGCCTTTCCCGCGATGCCGGCCTTGAAGCTCGGCTTCTCCTGCCCGGTGCCGGTCGAGAAGATCCGCGCCTTCGCAAAAACCGTCGAACGGCTCGTCGTCGTCGAGGAAGTCGAACCGCTGGTCGAAAAAGAGCTCAAGGCCGCCGGCATCGCCTGCCACGGCAAGGACATCCTGCCCAAGCAGGGCGAGCTCGCGCCGAACGTCCTCAAGCCCGCGATCGCCAGGCTGCTCGGCGAGCCCGTGCCGGAGAATCTCGCCAAGCCGGCCCCCGTCTTTCCGCGACCGCCGACGATGTGCGTCGCCTGCCCGCATCTGGGCGTCTATTACACCCTGTCGCAGATCAAGAACCTGACGATCTCCGGCGACATCGGCTGCTACACCTTGGGCGCCGGCCACCCGTGGAACGCGCTCGACACGACGATCTCGATGGGCGCCTCGATGGGCATCGCGCTCGGCCTCGACAAAGGCCGCGGCGAGGCGGACAAGGACAAACGGATACTGGCCGTGATCGGCGATTCGACCTTCCTGCACATGGGCATGCAGGGCCTCTTGGACATCGTCTACAACCGCGGCAACGTCACGGTGCTCTTGCTCGACAACCGCGCCGTCGGCATGACCGGCGGCCAGCCCGATCCGGGCAGCGGGCGCGACATCCATGGCGAGCCGGCGCCGCGCGTCGATTTCGCCAAGCTCGTCGAGGCGCTCGGCGTCAAGAAGGAACGCATCCACGTCGTCGATCCTTACCAGCTGCCGGTGCTGTTCAAGACCATCCGCGAGGAGATCAAGGTTCCCGAGGTGTCGGTGATCATCACCGACCAGCCCTGCGTGCTGATCGACGACTACAAGAAACAGAAACCCTACGCCGTCATCGACGAGAAATGCACCGGCTGCGGCAACTGCGTCGAGGTCGGCTGCCCGGCGATCCATGTCACGCGGCGCGAGAAAGCGGTGAAGCCCTCCGGCAAGGAAGTCGAGCTGCAATTCGTCCGCATCGAGACCTCGGTGTGCACCGGCTGCGGCCTGTGCGTGCAGCCCTGCGCGCCCGAAGCCATCGTCCATGCCGATCCGCGTCAGCCGATGCGCCTCGTCAAGCACTGAAAGCGGCGTCATGAACGAACAGAACGTCACCAACATCCTCGTCGTCGGCATCGGCGGCCAGGGCGTGATGACCGCCACCGAAATCCTCGCCCAGGCGGCCATCGCGCTCGGCCACGACGTGAAGAAGACCGAAGTCGCCGGCATGGCCCAGCGCGGCGGCGTGGTTTCCTCGCATCTGCGTTTTGGCCCCAAGGTGCTCTCGCCGCAGATCATGCCGGGCACGGCCGATCTCTTGGTCGCCTTCGAGGCCGCCGAGGGACTGCGCTGGTGCCACATGCTGAAGCCCGGCGGGCTGGTGCTCCTGAACACCGCGCACCTCGTGCCGCCGGTCGTCGACCTCGGTCTCTACGACTATCCGGCCGACCCGATTGCCGAGATCCGCGCGCGCGGGTTTGAAGTGCGCGCCTTCGATGCGATGAAGATCGCGCTGGAACTGGGCGACGTGCGTTTGGGCAACACCGTGATGCTCGGCGCGATGGCCGACCACCTGCCCTTCCCGGCCGAAACGCTGCTCGACGCGATCGTCAAGCGCTTCGCCGCCAGAAAGCCGCAGATGGTGGAACTGAACCGCCAGGCCTTCGAAGCCGGCCGGGCCGCGGAGAAAGCTGCCGCACAAGCCAAGGAAGAGGTCACCGCATGACCCCACAGGTTCATCGAGCGCTCGATTGTCTTGCCCCGGCACTGCCTGTCGGCAGCAAAGTGTTCCTGTTTGGTTCCCAAGCCGAGGGACGACAACGCAACGACAGCGATCTCGATCTCTTCATCGTCGAACCCTCGGTCGAGGATCGCCTCGCGGAGTCAATACGCCTTTCCTCGCTGCTCGGGCGCCAGCTGATCGCCGCCGATGTCGTCGTGCAAGACCGAAAGACGTTCGAACGGCAACGCGCGATTCCCAATACACTGGCTTGGCATGTCTTTCTCCATGGCATCCCTTATGGAATCGAGCGCTGATTTTGCCCGGCTTCTGCTTCACCGGGCCCGTGACGATGCCTATGTCGTCGAGCACCTATGCGCCGATCCGATGGCGCCGGACTGGGTCATTGGCTTCCACGCTCAGCAAGCCGTCGAAAAGGCATTGAAAGCGATGCTCGCCGGTCGGGAAATCGAATTTCCGCGCACCCACAACATTGCCATGCTCGCCGAGCTATTGCGCGCGCATGGCCTACCCATGCCGCCAGCCGCACAGGAGTTGCCCCGCCTGGTGCCTTTCGATGTCGCCTTGCGTTACGACGATGGCGCAGCGGATGAAGAGGTGCGCTTGGATCGCGATTGGGCGAGAAGTATCGTTTCGGGCACAATCACTTGGGCTGAAGCCCATATGGAAAAGTGAACACCATGAGCGCAAAGATCATCGACGGCAACGCGCTGGCACAGGCCGTGCGCGCCGAGCTGGCCGAGAAGGCCGCCGCCCTGAAGGCCACGCAGGGCATCACGCCCTGTCTCGCCGTGATCCTCGTCGGCGAGGACCCGGCTTCGCAGGTCTATGTGCGGAACAAGGTCGCGGCCTGCGAGAAGGCGGGCTTCCGCTCGATCAAGGAAACCTACCCGGCCAACGTCGAACCGGCCGTGGTGCTCGGCAAGATCGCCGAGCTCAACGCCGATCCGACGGTGCACGGCATCCTCGTGCAATTGCCGCTGCCGAAGCACTTCGACACCGAGGCCGTGCTCGAAGCGATCCTGCCCGAGAAGGACGTCGACGGCTTCCATGCCGAAAACGTCGGCGCGCTGATGCAGGGCGCGCCGCGCTTCATTCCCTGCACGCCCTATGGCGTGATGAAGATGCTGGAGAGCGCCAACGTGCCATTGCGTGGCGCCGAGGCGGTGATCGTAGGCCGCAGCAACATCGTCGGCAAGCCGATGGCGATGCTGCTGCTGGCGCAGGACTGCACCGTCACGGTCTGCCACTCGCGCACCCGCGATCTCGCCTTCCACACCCGGCGCGCCGACATCCTCGTCGCCGCGGTGGGCCGCGCGAAGATGATCACCGGGGAGATGATCAAGCCGGGCGCGACGGTGATCGACGTCGGTATCAACCGCTTGCCCGACGGCAAGCTCTGCGGCGACGTCGATTTCGCATCCGCCAAGGAGGTGGCCGGCGCGATCACCCCGGTGCCGGGCGGCGTCGGGCCGATGACGATCACGATGCTGCTCGCCAACACCCTCGCAGCCGCGGAGAGGACGCTGCGATGAACCCCGTGGTCGGCATCGTCATGGGTTCGGATTCCGACTGGCCGACCATGCAGGCCGCCGCGGCGCTGCTCAAGGAGTTCGCGGTGCCCTATGAGACGCGCGTCGTCTCGGCGCACCGCACGCCCGATCTCCTGTTCGACTATGCCGCCACGGCGCACTCGCGCGGCCTCAAGGCGATCATCGCCGGTGCCGGCGGCGCAGCCCATCTGCCCGGCATGCTCGCCGCCAAGACCCTCGTGCCGGTGCTCGGCGTGCCGGTGCAATCGCGCGCGCTCTCGGGCCTCGATTCGCTGTTGTCGATCGTGCAGATGCCCAAAGGCGTGCCGGTCGCCACCTTCGCGATCGGCGAGGCGGGCGCCGCCAATGCCGCGCTGTTCGCGATCGCGCTCCTGGCCAACGAGGACGCCGCGCTGGCCGCGAAGCTCGCCGACTTCCGTCGCCGCCAGACCGAGAAGGTGCTGGCCATGCAACTGCCTGATGCGTCATGAGCACACGGCGCGCCATGATCCTGCCGCCTGCGAGATGATTACCCCACCCGCCACCCTCGGCATGCTGGGCGGCGGCCAGCTCGGCCGCTTCTTCGTCATCGCCGCGCACGAGATGGGCTACCGCGTCGTCGTGCTCGACCCCGACCCGACGAGCCCCGCCGGCCAGATCGCCGATCGCCATCTCGTCGCCGCCTATGACGACACCGACGCGCTCGAACGGCTGGCCGGCGAGTGCCGGGCCGTGACCACCGAGTTCGAGAACGTGCCGGCGGACACGCTCGCCTGGCTGTCGAAGTTCGTCACCGTGCGCCCCTCGGCCGAAGCCGTGGCGATCTGCCAGAACCGCAGCGCGGAAAAAGGCTTCCTGAAACGCCACGGCTTTCCGCACGCGCCCTATGCCGACATCAGGTGCGAGGACGACCTGAGAAACGCCAATGCCGGCCTCTTTCCCGGTATCCTCAAGGTGGCGCGCTTCGGCTATGACGGCAAGGGCCAGGCGCGCGTCGCTTCACGCGAGGAAGCGATCGCCGCCTGGGCCAGCTTCCGCCACGAACCCTGCGTGCTCGAAGCCCAGCTCAAGCTCGACTACGAAGTCTCGGTGGTGCTCGCGCGCGACGAGGCCGGCCGCGTCAAATGCTTTCCGACCGTCGAGAACTCGCACCGCAAAGGCATCCTCGACGTTTCGCTCGCACCGGCGCGCACCTCCGGGTGCCTGGCCGGCAACGCCGAGGAGATCGCCGAGGGCATCGCGCAGAAGATGGACTACGTCGGCACGCTGGCGGTCGAATTCTTCGTCGTGCGCGGCCAGCTCTGCGTCAACGAGATGGCGCCGCGCCCGCACAATTCCGGGCACTACACGTTCGACGCCTGCGTCACGAACCAGTTCGAGCAGCAGGTGCGTGCCCTCTGTGGCCTGCCCCTGGGCGACGCCAGCGCCCATTCCGCCGCCGCGATGGTGAACCTGCTCGGCGACATCTGGTATCGCGATGATCCGCACCACGCGAAGGAACCGGACTGGTCACGACTGCTCGCCGTGCCGAACTTGAAGCTCCACCTCTATGGCAAGCGCCATCCGCGCCCCGGGCGCAAGATGGGCCATTTCACCGTGATCGGCGCCAACGCCGAGGAAGTGCAAAAGTCGGCGCTGGCGGCACGGCACGCGATCGGCATCCGCGATGACTGAGATCAGCCAGGACATCGAACGCGCCGTCGCGCTGCTCAAAGCCGGCGAGCTGGTCGCCTTCCCGACCGAGACGGTCTATGGCCTCGGCGCCGACGCCGCGAACCCCGCCGCGGTGGCGAAGATCTTCGCCGTCAAGGGCCGGCCGGCCGACCATCCGGTGATCGTGCATATTCCCGATGCCTCGCATCTGGACCGCTGGGCGCGCGAGATCTCCCCAGCAGCGCGCGCGGTGGCCGAGAAGTTCTGGCCGGGGCCGCTGACGCTGATCTTGAAGCGCGCCCCCACCGTGCCCGACTGTGTGACCGGTGGCCAGGACACGGTGGGCTTACGCGTGCCGAACCATCCGCTCGCGCTCGAACTGCTCAAGGCCTTCGACGGCGGCATCGCCGCGCCCTCGGCGAACAAGTATGGCCGCATCAGCCCGACCACCGCGCAGCATGTGCGTGACGACCTCGGCGATGCGGTGCCCTTGATCCTCGACGGCGGTCCCTGCCCGGTCGGCATCGAATCGACGATCGTCGACATGAGCACTGAGCGCACCACGGTGCTGCGCCCGGGCATGCTCTCCGGTTTCGAGATCGGCCTCTTCCTCGGCCGCATGCCGGCCGAGGCGGTCAATACCAGCTCCGTGAAGGCGCCCGGCTCGCATCTGGCCCACTACGCGCCGAGTACTCCGCTGTTGCTCGTGCCCGATGACACCGTCGCCGTCGCGGTGCGCACCGCCCTGGGCAAGAATGAAAAAATTGCCGTGCTCGCGCCTTATCCGGCCCCGATCGAGCATCCGTTGATCGTCGCCTGGCAGGTCGCCCCGACCTCGGCCGACGCATATGCACATGCGCTGTATGCTACGCTGCGTGCCCTGGATGCGGCCGGCGCCGACCTGATCATCGTGCAGCGGCCGCCGTGGCCCGCCTTGATCGACCGGCTGATGCGTGCTTCGGCTGGTTCAGGCACCTAGAATAGGAGGATCCGAATGAGCAAGATCGAGAAAGAAACCCCCGCCCACACGCCGCTGCCGACCATGAAGGCGCCCCCCGGCACCGGCTACAGCGAGCCCACCACCTTCACGCCGGTGCGCGCCGATTCCCCGGCGATGTGCGTGATGACCGACCTCAAGCAGGTCAGCGCCGCCACGATCGGCCCCGACGTGCCGCTCAACCTGGCCACGCAGACGATGATCTCGCGCGGCGTGCGCCTGCTCCTGGTCGTCAATCGCGACGACGAGGTGCTCGGCGTGATCACCGCGCGCGACACCACCGGCGAGCGTCCGATCCAGATGGTGCAGAAGCTGGGCGGCAAGTTCGGCGACCTGCTGGTCCGCGATCTGATGTGCCCGCGCGAGGACATCGACCTGATCATGATCAACGACGTGCTGCGCGCCAAGGTCAGCGACATCATCACCACCTTGCAGACGCTCAAGCGCCAGCACGCGCTGGTCGGCGAGCGCGATCCGATCACCGGGCGGATGCGCATCCGCGGCATCTTCTCGGCGACGCAGATCGGCCGCCAGCTCGGCGCGCCGATCCAGACCTTCGACGTCGCCTCGACCTTCAGCGAAATCGAAAACTACCTGGCACGGGACAACGGCTGAATCTCACCCTCGAACTGGCGCTCGACTGGAAGAGCGCGCTCGTGACGCACCGGGATCGGCACTGGTTTGCCGGCGTCGATCCGCTGGAGAGTGACCTGCCACCGGCATTCGCGGCCGAACTGGCGAAAGTCGGCGCTGGCGGGACGGCACCGCTCGTCGCCGCGCATTCGCCCGGCAGGCTCGAAGCGCGCATCCTGTCAGCCGCCGAAACGCCGGCGCGAGGATATCTCGCCATGCTCGCGGCGCTCAAACACGGCATCGCCCGGCAAGCCGACCTCGCCGCGCTCGAAGGGCTTGGCGAACCCTATGCGCGCCCGCATGCCGATGACGCGGCCTTCTATGCGCAACCGCGCCTCGTCGATCACCTCGACGCGACGGCGCTGGCGCAATGGCGCGCATTCACCGCCCGCTTCGTGCGCAGCGACTTCGCCGTGCTCGACCTGATGGCCAGCCACGACTCGCATCTGGCCGAAGACATGCAGCCAGCGAGACTTATCGGCCTGGGCATGAATGCCGTCGAACTCGAACACAACCCGAAGCTCACCGCACGCCTGATCCACGACCTGAACAGCGAGCCGGCCCTGCCCTTCGCCGCGGGCGAGTTCGACCTCGCGCTGTGCGCGCTGTCGATCGAATATCTCATCCGTCCCGAAGCCGTGCTGCGCGAGGTCAGGCGGGTGCTCAAACCCGGGGGGATCTGCGTGGTGAGCTTCTCCGAGCGCTGGTTCCCGCCCAAGGCGGTCGATCCCTGGCCGAAATTGGCCCCCTTCGCGCGTGTCGCCTGGGTGCTGCGCCACTTCCACCGCAGCGGCTTCCGTGATCTGCATAGCGAATCCCTGCGCGGCCTGCCGCGTCCGCCCGACGACAAATACATCGCCCAGACGAAGTTCTCCGATCCGCTCTATGCGGTCTGGGGCACGGCCTAGAACCTGCTCTTGCTCGAGCGACGGTGGGCGCCGGAGACGGATTGGGATGCGATGCCGAACGGCGTCATCCCTGCTGCACGATGCTGCTCAGCCGCCGGCCTCCGCCATGCGCACCGCATTGCGTCCTGCAGCCTTGGCCAGATACAGAGCATCGTCCGCACACTTGAGCAAGCGGTCGACTCCGTGGCAACAGGTCGCCATCTTCTCCGCCACGCCAATGCTGATCGTGATGTCCAGGCTCTTTTCCCGCACCACGATCGGCCGGCTCGCCACCTGCAGCCGGATCCGCTCGGCCAACTGGCTGGCGGCGGCCAGCGGTGTATCGACGGCGAGGATCAAGAACTCTTCCCCGCCGATGCGGCAAACCACGTCCGGCAATCGCGCTGCGGACCGCAAGCGGGTCGCCACCTCCTGGAGCACCTTGTCGCCCGCATCATGCCCCATGCTGTCATTGATCGGTTTGAAATGGTCGATGTCGATCATCAGGATCGAAAGCGGACGCTGGCCGCGCTCCGCCGCAGCGCACTCCTGTTCGAGACGCTGCATGGCGTAACGTCGATTCGGCAAGCCGGTGAGCGCATCGGTGAGCGCCGCCTCTTCCGCACGGCGCAATGCCTCTGCGAGCTCGAGATTGCGCTCGACCAGCGTCTGACGCAAGCGGGTGACACGCACCCCGGCCTGCAGCCGCGCCAGCAGCACGCGCGCATCGAGCGGTTTCACGACGTAATCGTCCGCACCGAGCGAAAACGCCTCGATCAGCTTGTCGATGGCATCGAGAACGGTGATGACGACGATGTAATACTGCCCGCCTTCCTCGCTGTAACGCAGGGTCTGGATCAACTCGAGGCCGCTCATGCCGGGCATGACGATATCGGTGACGACGAGCTCTGGCAGCCAGGCGCGGATGATCGCCAGTCCCTCTTCGCCATGAGCGGCGGTGCGCACGCTGAAACCGGCCTTGGCGAGCACGCCCTCGAGCAGCCGCCGTGTCGCGCCATCGTCCTCGACGACGACCACCCGAAGATTCTTCGCGGCCTCGGGCGGCCGGGCCGCAAGCTCGACGAAGGGCACCAGCGGCCGGGTCGTCAGTGCCAGCAGTTCTCCCCAATCGCGCCACGTCGCCAGAGTCTCGTCGGCCAGCGCAAGCAGATCGGTGATGCCGAGAGCGGCGGCGGGCTCTCTCAACGCCCGGATGGCTTCGCTGCGCGCCTCGTCGTCGAGGAGGAATGTCTCGGCCAACCGATGGGCGAGCCGCAGCGTCGCCGTCAGCTGTGCCGTCCGGCTCGTTGCTCCGAATGGCCAGAGCGATTCGGGGAGCGCATGCCAGCGAATCGCCTCCTGAAACAGCTTGGGCAGACCCCATTCGGACGCCATGGCGCTGCCGAGTTCGGCATGGTCGAAGCCAAATGCCGCGGCCTCTTCCTCGGCCAGGTGAGTCGCATCCGGCCAGCGTCCCGCCTGATCGAGAATAGCATCGTAGCGTTGCAGCGCCCAGGAAGCCAATGCCAGGCGGCCGATGTCGGCAATCAGTCCCAACGTGAACATCTCGGCCGCAGGCGCCACGCGCAGCCGGGCGGCGATCGCCTGCGCCGCACAGGCCTCAGCCAGGGCGCACGACCAGAAGGCAAGGCAATCGAATCTTTGCGCCTGGCAGCTGCGATGGCCATCGATCAGCGCGAATGCGAGAACGAGATTCCTGACCGCCGGCAAGCCCAACATCATCAGGACTTCCGGGGTCACCGCCGCCACCGGCCGCGGGCGCGCATAAACGGCCGCGTTGGCCAGCTTGAGCAGTCGCCCCGTCAGCACCGGATCGGCCTGGATCAGACGGCTGATCTCCGTCAGTTTGACATCGTCGCGTCTGAGCTTCTCGATCAGGGCGAGCGTCATTCCCGCCGGGCTGGGCAGGCGTCCGCTGGCTTTGAGCTCGGCATAGCGAAGCGGATCGATCATTGCGCCTCCACGTCCGGTTCCTGGTGGCGCGCATGGATTTCCAGCACATCCTGCCAGCTGGCGAGGAAAGCCGCGACACATGACGGATCGAAATGGGCGCCGGCATTGCGCTCGAGAAACGCCCGCGCTTCCGCCAGCGGCCAGGGACGCTTGTAGGGGCGCGCAGACGTCAGCGCATCGAAGACGTCGGCCACGGCGACGATACGGCCATGGAGCGGGATCGCCTCGCCCGCGAGGCCGCGCGGATAGCCCGAGCCGTCGAATTTTTCATGATGGCTCAGGGCGATGATTGCCGCTGCCTGCAACAGAGGGGCGGGCGAATCGCGCAAGATCTCGTGGCCGATCTCCGCATGCCGCTTCATGATGCGGAATTCATCCTCGTCGAGTCGGCCCGGCTTGAGCAAAATCGCATCGGGGATACCGACCTTGCCGACGTCATGCATGGGACTGGCTTCGAGGATCAGCTCCTGCTCGGCGGACGACAGCCCCAGCCGGGCGGCAATCAGGCGGCTATAGCTGGACATGCGCACCAGATGGGCGCCGGTTTCGGGATCGCGGTATTCGGCCGCGCGCGAGAGCCGCAGGATCGCCTCCTTTTCCCGCGCCAGGATGTCGGCCGTCGCCTTCGCCACCTCCTCGGCCAGCCAGGCGGCGCGATCGGAAAGTTTCTTCTCGGCATCGATCAAGGCCAGCTGGTTTTTCACGCGCGCTGTGAACTCCGCGCGATCGAGCGGCTTGTTGAGGAAATCGCGTGCGCCCAGTTCGAGCGCCTCGTAGCGCACTGCACGCTCGAGATCCGCGGTGATCATGATCACCGGCGTCTCTTTGCGGCCGGGCAGCAACGCCAGCCGGCGCATGAATTCGAGGCCATCGATCTCCGGCATCATGTAATCGAGCAAAATCAGCTCGGGACGGTTGTCCCGGCACCACTCGAGCGCCAATGCCGGATCATCGAGCGCAATGGTCTCCACGCCGGGCAATTTCGCCAGCAGCGCCTCCAGCAGCGCGAGGTTGGTGGCGTTGTCATCGACGGCAAGGATCAGGGCCATCGCTCTTCCTTGGCTGGGAAACGCGTTGCTGCCATCGTGCCGTGCCTCGCCAGCAGCGCCGCTACGTCGGCCTCCGGAATCGAGAAATGATATCCCTGGAAGGCATCGACGCCGAGCTTCTTCAAGGTATCCACCGTGCGCGCATCCTCGACGAACTCGGCGATCGTGATTTTGTTGAGCCCCTTCGCGACCCCGGTAATGGCCTGCACGACCAGACGATCCTCACGATCGTCGGCGACATGACGGATGAACTGGCCATCGATCTTGATCGCATCGGCAGCCAGATGCTTGAGATAGGAGAACGACGAAAAACCGGCGCCGAAATCGTCGAGACACACCCGGCAGCCGGCCGGTCGCAGCACTTCGACCAGCCGGTTGGCGTCGTGCATGTCGGAAATCGCTGCGGTTTCGGTGACCTCGATCAGCAGGCGTTGCGGCGACACCTGGTGGCGCACAAGCGTATCGAGCACGAAACGCGGGAAACGCACCTCCGCCAGGGTGCGACCCGAGACATTCACGGCGACGCCGGGCAGCCCAGGATGGCGGGCGAGCGTGAGGACCGCCGCTTCGACGACCCAGCGGTCGATGTCGACGATGCGCCCGGTTTTTTCTGCCGGCGCGATGAAGTGCTGCGGCGAGACGAGCTCGTCCGTCTCGGGATCCCTCATGCGCAAGAGCGCCTCGACGTGCGAAAGCCGGCCACCGGGTCCATGGACACCCTGGAAATGCAGTTCGAACAAGTTCTGCGCCAATGCCCGCTCGATCCGCTCGCTCCAGCCCAGCCGCTCGATGGCGCCGACATCCGCCTTGCCGTCGAACAGCCGCCAGCCGTTCTTGCCGGCGCTCTTGGCCTGATACATGGCCAGGTCGGCCGCCGCGACGAGCTCGGCGAGGCTCGAGGCGTGATCCGGGAAGACGGCGATGCCCAGGCTCGCGGTGATGCGCAGCTCGCGGCCATCGAAAGAGAAAGGCAAGCGCGCGATGCCGCGCACGACGCGCTCGGCCAGGTTTTCGACTTCTTCGATGCGCTCGAATTCGGTCACCAGCAGCGAGAATTCGTCGCCGCCCAGGCGGGCGAGGATCTCGTTGCGCCGAATGGTCGAGGAAAGCTCGTTGGCCACGCGCACCAGCAGCGCGTCACCGGCGCGGTGTCCGAAATGATCGTTGAGATGCTTGAACTCATCGAGATCGAAGAGCATCAGCGCGCATTTCGCATGCCGCCGGCCCGCGTCGAGCAGGGCGCGCTCCAGCGCCTCCTCGAAACGCCGGCGGTTGTAGAGGCCGGTCAATCCGTCGCGTTCGGCGAGATAGATCAACTGTTCGGCGTTCCTGCGCTCCTGCGTGACATCGTCATAGAGCCAGAGGCGGCCGATCAACCGCTGATCCTCGTCGCGCACCGGCCGGCAGACCTGGACGATGATCCGGCCATCGCTCATCGCCAGCTCGGTGGAATCGGAAATCTCCTGCGTGCCGGGCACGTGCAGCACCAGCCGCGAAAAATGATCGGGCTGGGCAAGACGCCCGCCCGATTGTGCGAGCAGGTCCCGCGCCGGCGAACCCAGCACGGCCGCCTCGTCGGCAATCAGCCACATCCGTCGCAGCGCGTCGTTGAGATAGAGCACACGATCGGCGCGATCGACGAACAGCACCCCGGTTTTCATCGCATCGAGCAGGGAAACCAGCCGCGCATGCTCGTCGTGCGCGACCACCAGCGCCGTGGCGGTCTCGCGCCGCGCCTGGTCGAGGGCGATGATCCGGCCGGCGGTCTCGGCCGCCATGCGGTTGAATGCGCCGCCGAGGCGATCCAGCTCATCACCGTTTTGGCGCACCGGCGCACGCGCTTCGAGATCGCCGGCGGCAAAGGCCTCGGCCGCCTGTCCCAGCCGCTCGATCCTCCGGGTCAGCACCAGGGCGCCGTAAAGCATCGCAGCGGCAGCGATGAGCGCGACCAGCAAGGCCCAGAGCGCGGCAGAATGCGCGAATTCACGCCAGAGGTGGGCGCTGGTGGAAACATCGAAGCCATAGCGCACACGGGAGCCCGCGATGCGGGTTTCGAAATCGCGTATCCGGCTCCGGTCCGTCACGGCCGCGCCCTGACGCGCGGCGTGCGCCAATTCCCGTCCCCCGGGGTCCACGATGGCGAGATGATCGATTTCGCCTAGCGACGTGAGCTCCTGGACGATCTCGGCCAGCGTCACGTAATCGCGCGTGACGATCGGCCCGGTCAGGGCCGCGGCAAGCTCGGCCTGCAGTGTTTGCGCGCGCAAGGTTGCCTGCCGTTCGGCGAAATGCTCCAGCTCTTGCTGGGCCAGCCAGACCATCGCGCCGAAGACCACGATGTGCACCAGCAGCACGAGGGACATCATGCGCCATTTCAGTGACGAGAGGTTCATCGCGGCGCCGCCAGGAGCTGTTTCAGATCTTCGACATAAGGATCCAGCAGCGCGAAATCCGCCGCCGTGATGGGTTTCAGGCCATCATGTCCCAGACGCCGGAAAAGCCCCTGCCCTTCTGGCGTTTCGTTGGCATAGTGCAGCAGATCCTTGCGCAGTCTGCCGATCTCGGCCTCGCCGAGCCGCTTGTGCGCGAGATAGAGGAGCGGGGGGATCGGCTTGATGCGTGCGAGGATGCGCACCCGCTCGTTCCAATCGCCACCCGCCTGCTTGAGAGTGGTGACCGAGACGATCGCCGCCGCGGACTCGCCATGCAGCAGCGCAGCCAGCGAATTGATGTGCGACCCCATCGGCTTGATCATCACATCGCTGCCGGGTTTCAAACCGATGGCAGCGAAATGGCGGCGCGCCGCCAAGGTCAGATTGGCCAGCTCATCGGACGTCGTCACCACCTTGCCCTTGAGATCGCGCTCGCCGATCAATGGTGAGTCTTTCATCACCACGAGCAGGGGCTCGAGATCGGTCAGGGGGCGCGCGAGGGGCACATACCCCTGTTCGCGCTCGCTGATGCGGCCGAAATAAGGCGAGGTGGCGATCACATCGTAGTCGGCGGAGGCACAGCGCTCCAGATAGACGGCATAGGAGGGCGCCGATTCGATCATCGCCGGCCGCCCCAGCTCCCGCTCGAGAAAATCCCGCAAAGGTTCATAGAGCTCGGCCAGCTTGCGTGCCGAGAGATAGGGCACCACGCCTAACACCAGCGGCCGCCCTTCGGCCTTGGCCAGGTTACCGACGCCAAGCAGGGCGAGGCTCATCAACAGGCGCCGGCGCAGATTGACCTGCTTCATCTCGAAACGTTGGCGGGGCACGTCCCGGTTGTCTGGGTTGAAAGACGAGGGCGAGCGCGCAACACCGCGCACGGGATGCGCAGCGGCTTATTCAGTGGTTCCATGGTAGCGAAACGCCGCTTGCCGCATCCAGCTTCTTTCTCGCCCGCGCTCTTCGCCATCGGCCGGTATTCTAGCATCACCCCGCCATCTCCCCTCTGCCTTCGAGCCATTGGGCGAGCTTTTCCTCCAAGGCTTGGCGCGTCACCGGCTTGGCGAGAAAGTCGTCCATGCCGGCCTGGAAGCTGCGGTCGCGATCGGCTTCCAGGACGCTGGCGGTGAGCGCGATGATCGGCACATGCCCGCCGCGTATCGCCTCGCGCCGGCGGATTTCCCCGGTGGCCGCATAGCCGTCGAGCTCGGGCATCATGCAGTCCATCAAGACCAGATCGAAATCTCCCGCCTCCCAGGCTTCGACCGCTTGGCGGCCATCGGCGACGCTCGTCACCTCGTAGCCGAGCCTGCCGAGCATCGCCTCGGCGATGCGGCGATTCACCGCATTGTCCTCGGCCAGCAGAATCCGCGCACGCTGGCCACGATGCGCGACGGGCGCGTCGTGATTCAGGGGCTTGGTCGCGGCGGTCATCGAGCAAGGCAGCTCGAACCAGAATGTGGAGCCTTTGCCCGGCTGGCTGTCTACGCCGATCTCGCCTTCCATCAGCTCGATGAGGCGTCGGGAAAGCGCCAGCCCCAGGCCCGTGCCGCCGTATCTGCGCGTCGTCGAGGCATCCGCCTGGGCAAAAGGCTCGAACAGCCGCGCGCGCGTTCCCGCATCGATGCCGATACCGCTGTCGCGCACTTCGCCGCGCAGGCGGCCGTCATGCCAGCCGAAGGTGACGACGACGTCGCCGCGCTCGGTGAATTTGATCGCGTTGCCGATGAGGTTGACCATCACCTGGCGGATGCGCAGCTCGTCTCCCAGCAGGCTTTCCGGTACGTTTTCGGCACAGTCCGATGTCAGACGCAACCCCTTTTGCTGCGCCAGCGGCAGGAACAGCCGATACAAGCCGCCAAGGAGCTCACGGGGGCTGAATGGCGCACGATGCAGCGAAAACGCGCCGGCTTCGATCTTCGACAGATCCAGAATGTCGTTCAGGACGCCCAGCAGGTGCCCGGCTGAGTCGCGGATGGTTTCGACCTGCTCGCGCTGCTCGGAAGACAGCGGGGTGTCGAGGAGGAGCTCGGCCATGCCGATCACGCCATTCATCGGCGTCCTGATCTCATGGCTCATGTTGGCGAGGAATTCCGACTTGGCGCGCGCCGCGGCTTCTGCCGCATCCTTGGCTGACACGAGCGCCTGCTCCGTTTCGCGCCGCAACGAGATGTCGCGGAAAACGGTGACCGAGCCGCGATAGCGCCCGCCCTCGAAGATCGGCGCGGCGACCACTTCGACCGGTAGGGGCTGGCCGTCGGCGCGGTAGAACGTCTCTTCGCCGACATAGCGGCGACCATGCGCCACGGCAGAAAGGATCTCGCACGGCACCTGTTCGCCGAGGGCATGGGGCGGCTGATGGAAAATGCGGTGTCCGTTGTCGCCGACCACTCTCTCTGGCGTCCAGCCCAAGAGTTCGACGAAAGCCGGATTGACGAAACGCACCGTGCCTTGCTCATCCGACAGATACAAGGCATCCCCCATCGTGCTGGTGATCGTCGCCAGCTCTTCGCGCTCGTCGGCAAGCCGTCTTTGCGCCACCGCCAGCCGCCAGGCGGCGAGCGCGAGCGCCGCCGAGGTGATCAGGGCGAGCACGAGCTGCCAGCGGAAATCCCGCTCGATGGCGACGACGGAAGCCACGGGTGCATAGCCGACGAGATAGCCGGCATGCTCGCCTGCGACGTCCCGGATCGGCACGAACGCGGCCACCCACCATTCGTCGTCATGGAAGACCGCCCGCGCGAAGCGCCGCCTCTCCTGCAACGCCGCCGCGACGTCCGCATCGCCGGCGAGCACGGTGTCGATCGCGCGCTGGGTGGGCGAACGCGGCGCGGTGTCCGGCAATTCGAGTTTCGGGTCCTCGACCAGGTAACGCGGCGAGATGTCCGATGGCCCATACAGACTCGCCGACTCCTGCCAGACGATGCCGGAAGCGGCCTCTCTGGCCAGGATCAGCGCATATTCGTGCGTCGGCGCGATGCGCTCGAGCACTCCTTGCAGAGTCTTGAACCCGACGGCGATCTCGGCCGCGCCGATGAATTCGCCCTCGAGCCGCAGAGGAAAGACGAAACGAAAGCCGGAAAACAGCCGGCCCACTTCGAAGCCGACGACCGGCCGCTTTTCCTGCGTCACGATGCGTATCGAAGGGCGCACGCCAAGCAGCGAGTCGCCATATCTGTCGGGCTGATGCAGGCGCAGGAAGCTCTTCCCGTCCGCCGTGAAGACCTGCATCTGGCGGATGCCCTGTGCGGCCAGCCGGTCGTAGGTCGATGCCAGCCGGCGATAAACCTGGCCGCGGGCGAGTGCCGCCGTTTCGGCGTCGCCCGCCGAGCCAGCAGCGATCAGCCTCAGCACTTCCGGCTGTTCGAGATAGGTCTGGAACAAGGTGACCGCGACCAGCCGGTGCTGCTCGATCGCGGCGCGATAGGCGGTTTCGATCACATCGAGCTCGCGCTCGTACTCCTGGCTCTCCATCAATGCACGCTCATGCCGGAGCCAGACGGCGACGAGCCCCCACAGGATCAGCGCCAAGATCAGATACGACCAGGGCGAGGTCGGCCAGGAACGCCTGAGCGCCATCATCAGAAGTTCCCCTGCCGCGGAATGGGACGGGCCGGCAGATAGGCGCGCACGGCAGCATAATCGCCATCCCGGGCGGGAACCGCGCCGTATCGGATGGCATCGCCCCAACGCTCGCGCAGCGAGGCGTCGGCCTCGACGAGCAGCTTCTTCAATCTTTCGCGCCGTGCCGGATCGATCCGCTCGCCGTGGGCGATCAGCGCGAACCCCGGAAAGGGGCGGGACTCGGCCAGGATCACCAGCCCCAGATGCGCATACTTTTTGGCAATCGAGGTTTTCACGCCGGCGGCATCGAACTCGCCGCGCGCCACCGCGAGCGCGGCCGTATCGTGCTTGTCGAGATAGCGGTAACGGTTCTTCTCGAGACTGGAGCCCGCACCGCGCAGGATGCCATCCGTGGCGATATAACCGCAGGTCGACAACGGCTGGGTGAGCGCGACCTTCCTGCCGACGAGGCGGGCGGGCGTCAGATGGGCATCGGCGGAGGCGATCAGCGCGCAGGTATAGAAGTCCGCGCCGTCCCTTTCCTTGAAATGCACCAGCGGCTCGGCTGCGGGCACGCGCGCTTTCAGCTCGACGTAGGGCAGCGGGCCGAGATAGGTGAGCTCGAGCCGGCCGGCGGCGAACTTGTCGATGATTTCCGCATAGCTGTCGGAATATTCGATCCGGATGGAAACGCCGAGCTTGTCTGCCAGATAGTCGAGCATGGGCCGCCAGGTAGCGACCACGGTTTCCGGCTTTTCCAGCGGCAGCGGTGCGAAGCGCCACTCCTCGGCGCGCGCGACCGCAACGAGACCCGCCGCGAGCGCGAACAAGAGCGGGCTTCTCATGCGGGCTTCTCCTTTCCGCGGAACAGCTGAAACTCGTCGCGGGCCGCCGGCAGCCGCTCCAGCGCATCGGTCTTCGTTTCGCCTCGCCTCGCCGCCGCCTCGATTTCAGCCGCCAGCCGCGCGAGCCTGACCGCGCCCACGTTCCCGGCCGAGCCCTTGAGCTCGTGAGCCGCGGCGGCGAGTCCGGGCGCATCACCCCGGCGCGCCGCCTGCCCGATTCGGTCTACGAGAGCGGGAAGCCCATCATCGAAGATGGACAGAATCTCTTCGGCGAGTTCCTCATCTCCCCCGGTCGCCGCCGCCAATCGGCTGCGATCGAACATTTCCTCATCGTCCGCCTCCGTACCCCGGGCAGGCAACCAGCGGGCCAGTATCGCTTCGAGCCGTGGCCGCGTCACCGGCTTCGACAGATAATCGTCCATGCCGACGGCCAGACATTTTTCGCGGTCGCCTTCGAGCGCGTTGGCAGTCATCGCCACGATCACGGCATGGCCGGCATCGCCCTCCAGCCGCCGAATCTCGGCGGTAGCGGCAAAACCGTCCATCTCCGGCATCTGACAGTCCATCAGGATGAGATCGAAACGCCCTGCACGCCACAGTTCGACCGCTTCGCGGCCGTTGTTCGCGATCGTGACCCGGCAGCCGAGCTTTTGCAACATCATCGCCGCAACGCGCTGATTCACCGCATTGTCCTCGGCCAGCAGAATCCGATGGTCGGCGAAATGACGAACTTCCCCGTTCGTTGCCGGCATCATGGCCGGGCCGGCAAAGGCTTCGATCAGTGCGTCATGCACTTTCGATTGGGTGATCGGCGAAACGATCGGCCGCACGCCATGCGCACGCCAGTCGCTGCAACGGTTTTGCCCATCACCGGCCAGAACGATGAAAACCGGGCGGGCGGCCCGTTTCGCCGCGCCGAGCGCAGCTTCCGCGGCGGGCTCGTCGAGGGCAAGCACGCCATCTCCGCCCTGGGCGAAAAAGTCATCGAGCGCATCCGGTGTCTCGCTCCGGATGCGCCAAGAGGCGAGCAGCTCGCGCCAAAAGCCGCGACGGACGGAATCTCCGCCGACGAGCGCCAGACGCCGGCCCGCCAGGCGGGCTTCCGGCACGATCTCGATCTCGGCCGCGATCAGCGGCAGCAGCAACGTGAAGGCAGAACCTTCGCCGGGACGGCTCGCGACTTCGATGTCGCCCCCCATCATCTGTGCCAGCCGCCGCGAAATCGCCAGCCCAAGCCCGGTGCCGCCGAAACGCCGCGTGGTCGAGGCATCCGCCTGGACGAACGGCTGGAACAGGCGCGCCAGCGCCTCCGGCGGAATGCCGATGCCCGTGTCGCGCACGGTGAAGGCGATCAGCTCACGTCCGTTTTCCTGACGGCGGGCGACGCTCAAGGCGATCTCGCCGCGTTCGGTGAATTTGGCCGCATTGCCGAGGAGATTGACGAGTATCTGGCGCAAGCGCGACGGATCGCATTCGATGCCCGCGGGCACATCCGGCGCGACGTAGTCATAAGCCATCACCGGCTTGCCGGCGAGACGCGGGGCGATCAATTCGAGGCAGCCATCGAGCAGCGCGCGCAGATCGATCGGCATACGCTCGAATGTCATGGCGCCGGCTTCGAGCTTGGAATAGTCGAGAATCTCGTCGATCAGGGCGAGCAGATGGTCCGCCGAGAGCTTGATGGTCTTGGCATAGCCGACCTGCTCCGCATCGAGCGCCGTATCGAGCAGCAAGTCGGCCATGCCGATCACGCCGTTGAGCGGCGTCCTGATTTCATGGCTCATCACGGCCAGGAATTCGGACTTGAGCCGCGCCGCGGTCTCCGCCGCCTCCTTTGCCTCCTGCAGGCGACGCTGCATTTCCGCGGCCGCGCTGCGATCGGAAAATACCGCGACCGACCCTCCCCAGGCCCCACCCTCGGGCAGGGGCGCCCCCGTGACCTTGACCGGCAGGGGGCTGCCATCCTTGCGAAAGAAGACCTCCTCGCTGGAGCGGTAGATACGCCCTTCCTGCATCGCCAGATGGATCGGGCATTCCGCTGCCGGCAGAGGCCGGCCATCGGGACGATGATGATGGATGAGATCGTGCAGCGGCTTGCCCACCAGCTCTTCGACAGCAAACCCCAGCATGCGTGCGCCTTCGGCGTTCATGAACACCATCTGTCCGGCCCGATCGAGCGTATAGACGCCTTCGCCGAGGCAATCGAGGATCGCGCGCAGGTAACTTTCCATGCGCCGGGCCGCGAGCTCGGCATTTTTCTGCCGGGTGATCTCGGTGCGGATCGACAGATATCCGACGGGCTTGCCGGTCTGCGGCGAAAGAATCGGCGCGATGGTGGCCTGCACCCAGTAGAGCTCGCCGTTTTTCTTGCGGTTGCAGACCTCACCCTGCCATACGCCGCCGTTGGCGATGGTGCGCCACATGCCACGATAATAATCGTCGGGGTGGATGCCCGATTTGAGCAAGCGGTGGTTTCGCCCGATCAGTTCTTCGCGCTCGTAACCGGAAATGGCGCAGAAATGGTCATTGACGTAGGTGATGGCGCCGGCGACATCGGTGGCCGAGACGATCGCGTGAGCATCGAGCGTCGCGAAGACGGCTGCCAGCAGCGGTGCATCCGCATCAGGCCCGATCGGAGAGGAAGCGTTGGAAGTCATGAGGACGAGGACAATGCATCCGGCGCTACTATAACCCCTCTTCCTGCCAGTGGTAATGGCCACGCGACGCCGCGCCCCATGCCCGTCCCGAAGCGGCCCCCTCAGCCGAAAAAAAGCCGAGTATGGCAGTCGACATGCGAGGGTGACCCGGATGATCGGGAACAGGTCTCAGGCCGTCAGCTTGCGGTAGATGTCGGCGACCTTCAACGGCAGCTTCTTCACGTCGTCGAGCACGGTGTAGGCCGCCGGCCCCATCATGTGCTTCAGATAATCGGCGCCCTGGCGGTCGATGGTGATGCAGTAGCTCCTGATGCCCTGTTCGCGCGCTTCCTGCAGGGCGCGGCGCGTGTCCTCGATGCCGTAGGTGCCGCGGTATTCGTCGCCGAAATCGTCGGGCCGGCCATCCGAGAGCGTGACCAGCAGCTTGTGGCGCGCCGGCTGCCGGCCGAGCAGGTGCGAAAGATGACGGATCGCCACGCCCATGCGGGTGTAGTCCTTGGCCTCGATGCCGTCGATGCGCGCGCGCACCGTCTCGTCATACGTCTCGGCGAAATCCTTGATGCGGTAGATGTCGCAGCGCGTGCGCGTCCAGCCGGAAAAACCGTAGATCGCATAGGCATCGCCGAGCTTTTCCAGCGCCTCGCAGAGCATCACCAGCGCCTCGCGCTCGGCATCATTGACCCAACCCTTGGTCGAACCGCTCATGTCGATCATGAACATCGCCGCGAGGCTTCTGTCGTTCCTGACGCGGCGGCAGAACAGGCGCGCGGAGGGCTCGGCGCCGCTCTTGCGGTCATGGACGGCCTCGACGAGCGCATCGAGATCGATCTCCTCGCCTTCCGGCTGGCGGCCGAGGATGCGGTCCTCGCCGCGCACGGCCTCGAACTTGCGCTTCAACTGGTGGATGAAGGGCGCGTAGCGCTGGCGGGTCTCGCGCACGAAGGCGCCGTCGCCGGGCTTGACGTCGCTGACATAGACATGGCACCAGCCGCGCCGGTAGGCATTGCGATGATAATCCCATTCGTCATAACGATGATCGGGCTCGCGGCTGCTGATCAGCTCGGGGGCCGCCGGCTTCGGCCGGTCGTCCGGCGTCCAGGGGGCATCGCCCGCGGGCGAGAGCGCCTCGGGCGGCACCTGGCCGAAATCCTGCAGCAGCGAGGCGGCGGCGGCGCGCGCCTCGTCCGGCAACTTCACCGCCTCGCCATCGACGCGCACCTCGATCTCGCCGGTCTCGCGGTTCAACTCGGCGGAAAACTCGTTCGGCGCGGCCTCGCGCTTGCCGCCCGCACCCTTGAGCGCGCCGATGGCTTTCTTCAGCGTCTCGGTATCGCGCCGGATGCGCTCGGCGCGCACGCGCTGCGCGATGCCGGGTTCGAGGCGGGCGATGAAAGTCGGCGCTGGCGGGACGGCACCCTCGGCCATGAAATGATCGAGCCAGCGCAGCGTGCAGCCGATGTCCGCACCCTCCGCCTGCAGCTCGGCAAGCGCCGGCTGCAAGGCCTGCGGCCAGGGCCCGCGCTGCCCGGCGAGCAGCGCGCCCAGCCCCGGCAGCTCGCGCGCGACGCAGGCTTCCAGCCGCACCGCCTCGAGATGCGCCAGCCAGGCGAGCGCCTGCTCCCGCTCCGGCCAACGCTCCAACGCCGCTTCGAGATCGAGGTTGAAGGTGCCGTAGCGCGTCTGCGCCCAAAGCTGCACCACCAGTCCCTGATAGAGGCGCCGGTTTTCCTCGGCGGTCGGGAACTGGGCGAGGCGCTCTGGCAGGTAGATCGTCTCGGTATCGGTCCAGGGATAGGCGCCGCTCCTCACCGCCAGCGGCCGGCCAGAAAGGCCCTGCACGAAGCGCGCGAGACGCTGTTCGATCTCGGCGAAGCTCGCGAAGCACCGGCCCTCGCGCACGGCGAGGAAGCCGTCGATGTCGCGCAGCGTTTCCACCGCCGCGCGCAGACCCTTCTTGTCGAACACGTCGAGACCGGCGATCACCCAGTCCTGGAAGGCCTTTTCGTCGAGGCGCGCGAGCGCGTCGATCGACAGCGTGGCGATCAGATAGGCGATCTCGGTGTTGGTCTTCGCCGCGCCCTGCACGATGCGCAGGATGAGCTCCTGCTGCCGGCGCGGCAGCGGCTCGAGCATCGCCGCCAGCCGCTCGATCGAACGGTGCGACGGCGAGGCGAACAGGAAGGCGTCGAGGATCTCCGCCAGCTCGTGGGCGAACAGTTTGCGCTCGCTCAAAACACCGCCCTGACCAGATCGTCCAGTGTCTGCGTCATGTCCGGATCGTCGGTCAGCGCGCGCGCCACCGCCGCGCGCGCCGCTACGGCCGGCGCCATGCCCGCGCCGATCAGCTGGGCGGCATGCACGAGGAGCCGCGTGCTGGCGCCTTCGTCCAACCCCGCGCCCTTCAGGTTGCGCGTCAGCTCGCCGAGCTTGACGAGCTTTTGGGCCAGTTCGGCCTCGATGCCGCCTTCGCTGGCGACGATCCGCGTCTCGACCTCGGCGCTCGGATAATCGAATTCCAGCGCGACGAAACGCTGCCGCGTGCTCGGCTTGATCTCCTTCAGCACGCTCTGATAGCCGGGGTTGTAGGAGATCACCAGCATGAACTCCGGCGGCGCGGGGATCAGCTCGCCGCGCTTGTCGACGGCCAGTGCGCGGCGCGAGTCGGCGAGCGGATGGATCACCACGGTGGTGTCCTTCCTCGCTTCGACGATCTCGTCGAGATAGCAGATCGCGCCGCCCCGCACCGCGGCGGTGAGCGGGCCGTCGAGCCAGACCGTCTCATCGCCGACGATCAGGTAGCGGCCGACCAGATCGGCGGTGGTCAGGTCGTCGTGGCAGGCCACGGTGACCAGCGGCCGGCCGAGCTTCCAGGCCATGTATTCGACGAAGCGCGTCTTGCCGCAGCCGGTCGGGCCCTTGAGCAGCACCGGCAGGCGTTTTCGCGCCGCGGCCTCGAACAGCGCCACTTCGTCGCCGACGGGTTGGTAATAAGGTTCGGTTTGCGGGCGCTCCAGCGCCGGGGCGAGCGTCTTGATGTCGGGGAGCATGGGGGATCGAGGAGATTATTTTGATTGTGGCCCGAGTTTGCAGAATCCCATGCGGCCTGTCAAACGCGATACCGTCGCGGCGGATATGGTGGAATAATCTGACGGGCGCATAAAGAGAATTGCCAGACCGACAAGGAGGTTCGCCATGAAGCCGCCGCCGATTCTGCTGGTCGAGGACAATCCCGTCGATCTCGATCTGACCTTGCGCGCCTTCGCGCGCCGCAAGCTCGTCAATCGCATCGAGGTGGCTCGCGACGGCGAAGAGGCGCTGGCCTGGATTCCCCGCTGGCTCGCCGGCGAGGAGAAGCCGGCGGTGGTCCTGCTCGACCTGAAACTGCCAAAGGCGCACGGCCTCGAAGTGCTCGCCGCGATGAAGCGCCAGCCGCCGCTGGCGCGCATTCCGGTGGTGATCCTGACCACTTCGAAGGATGACCGCGACATCGCCACGGCCTACGATCTGGGCGCCAATTCCTATATCGTCAAGCCGGTGGATTTCACGAAGTTCATGGAAGTGGCGGCGCAGATCGAAATTTACTGGTGCGTCTATAACGAATCGCCGTTCGAATCCGCATGAAGGTCCTCTACATCGAAGATTCCGTCGCCGATGCCGATCTCGCCCGACGGCATCTGGCCCGCCAGGCGGCCGACATCACGCTCGAGGTCGCCCCCACCCTCGCCGAGGGGCTCGCCCGTCTCGACGCCGGATTCGATCTGCTCCTCACCGATCTGCAGCTGCCCGACGGCACCGGGCTCGAAGCGCTGACCGCGGTGCGCGCGCGCCAGCTGCCGATGGCCGTCGTCGTGCTCACCGGCTCGGGCGACCAGGACGCGGCGATCGCCGCATTGAAAGCCGGCGTCGACGATTATCTGGTCAAGCGCGCCGATTATCTCGAGCGCCTGCCGCAGACCCTGCGCGCCGCGCGCGAACGCTTCCTCGCCCATGCCGAGCGGCGCCTGCGACCGCTCGACGTGCTCTATGTCGAGCACAACGCTTTCGATGTCGATCTCTTGCAGCGTCATCTCGCGCAGCGGGCGCCGCACATCCGCATCGAGAGCGTGCCCGATGCGGTGGCGGCGCTCGCCCGCCTGCCCGAAACGCCCGATGCGCCCTGCCCCTGGCAGGTGCTGCTGGTCGATTACCGGCTGCCGGGTCTCGACGGTCTGGAACTCACCAAGATCGTGCGTGAGGAACGGCGCCTGAGCGTGCCGATCGTGCTCGTCACCGGCCAGGGCAGCGAGGAGGTGGCCGCCCAGGCGCTGCATCTGGGCGTCGACGACTATCTGTCGAAACACGAGGGCTATCTTTACGAGGTCGCCGCGATCGTCGAGAAGGTCGACCGCCAGGCCAAGCTGGAACAGGAACGGCTGCGCCTGATCGAGACCAGCGCCCGGCTGGCCCACTTCATCGCCGCGAGCCCGGTCGTCCTCTACAGTCTGCGCTGGCAGCACGGCACATGGGCGCCGGCGTGGGTCTCGGAAAACATCACGCGGCTGTATGGTTACCGCGTCGAGGAAGCACTCTTGCCCGGCTGGTGGGAAACACATCTGCATCCGGATGACCGCGCGGCGGCGGCCGGCGCCTTGGCCCGGATCGAAGCCGCCGGCAGCCTCGAGCACGAATACCGCTTTCGCACCGCATCCGGCGCGCTGCGCTGGCTGCGCGACAGCCAGCAGCTGATGCGGGATGGCGACGGCAAGCCGCAGGAGATCGTCGGCGCCTGGCTAGACATCACCGCCTCGAAACGCCAGCAACAGATCGACGAGGCGCGGCGCACCGCGCTCGACGCCCTGATCGTCGAACGGCCGCTCGGCGAGATCCTCGACGGCATCGCACGCCGGCTCGAGGCGCTCGATCCGGAATTGCGCGTCTCGATCCTCGTCGTCGAGCCGCGCGATGGCCGTCTCTACACCCGCGCCGGCCCCAGCCTGCCGGATTTCTACAATGCCGCGGTCGATGGCCTGGAAATCCGCGAAGGTCATGGCTCCTGCGGCAGTGCGGCAGCGCTCGGCAAAAACGTCGTCGTCGCCGACATCGATACCCACCCCTACTGGGCGCCTTATCTCGAGCTCGCCCATCGCGCCGGCATCCGTGCCAGCTGGTCGGTGCCTTTTTTCGACGATGGCGGCAAGACGCTCGGCACCATCGGCTGCTACTACGGCACGCCGCGCACACCCAATCCTGAGGACCTGGCGCTGATCGAGGAATTCGCGCGGCTGGCCGCGCTGGCGGTGAGCAAGGTGCGCGCCAATGAGCGGCTGCGCCAGGCCGCCGCCGCCTTCGCCTCGACCCGCGATGGCATCGTCATCACCTCGCTGGAACCGCGGATCCTCGCCGTCAATCGCGCCTGGAGCGAGATCACCGGCTATACGGAAGACGAAGCGCTCGGCCAGAATCCGCGCCTGCTCAAGTCGGGTCGTCACGACCGTTCCTTCTATCAGGCGATGTGGGCGACGCTCCAGCAGGCCGGCCACTGGCAGGGCGAGATCTGGAACCGGCGCAAGAACGGCGAGATCTATGCCGAATGGCTCAGCATCGGCACCGTGCATGACGAGCGCGGCCGCCCGACCAATTACGTCGGCGTGCTCACCGACCTCTCGCATCTCAAGTCGATCGAGCAGAAGCTCGATCATCTCGCCCATCACGACATCCTCACCGATCTGCCCAACCGGCTGATGATGCAGGTGCGTCTCGCCGCGGCGCTGGAACGCGCGCACCGCTCCCCACAACGGCTGGCCGTGCTGTTCCTCGATCTCGACCGGTTCAAGGACGTCAATGACAGTCTCGGTCACCCGGCCGGCGATGCGCTGCTCGTCGAGGTGGCCAAGCGGCTGCGCAGCCGGCTGCGCGAGGAGGACCTGCTCGCCCGCGTCGGCGGCGACGAATTCGTCGCCTTGCTCGAAGGCATCCTCAGCCCTGACCAGGCGGCGACCGTCGCCCGCGGCCTGATCGAGCAGCTCGCCGAACCCTTTTCCATCGAAGGCAACCAGGTCTTCATCGGCGTGTCGATCGGCATCAGCCTCCATCCCGACGACGCCCAGGATGCCACCGAGCTGATCCAGCATGCCGACGCGGCGCTCTACCAGGCCAAACAGGAGGGCCGCAACACCTACCGCTTCCACACCGAAGCCCTGACGCGCGCGGCGCGCGAGCGGCTGTCGCTGGAAACGCGGCTGCGCCAGGCATTCGAGCGCGACGAGTTCGCGCTCTACTACCAGCCGCTCGTCGATGCCGCAGGACGGACGTTCGGCGTCGAGGCGCTGCTGCGCTGGCAGTCGCACGACGAAGGGACGATCGCGCCCGCCCGCTTCATTCCGCTCGCCGAAGAAACGGGGCTGATCCTGCCGCTCGGCCGCTGGGTCGTCGAGACCGCCTGCCGGCAGATGGCCGCCTGGTGCCGCGCGGGTCTGCCGCTGCGGCTGCTGGCGGTGAATCTTTCGGCGCGCCAGTTCGAGGACCCGGCCCTGCCCGCGCTGATCCGCTCGACACTGGAAAGCACCGGCCTGCCAGCCGAATGCCTGGAGCTGGAGCTGACCGAGAGCCTGCTGATGAAGGACGTCGCCCGTTCGCTCGCCGTGTTGCAGGATTTCAAGGCGCTGGGCGTCAAGGTCGCGGTCGACGATTTCGGCACCGGCTACTCCTCGCTCGCCTACCTGCGGCGTTTCCCGGTCGACAAGCTGAAGATCGACCAGAGCTTCGTGCGCGATCTCGACGTCGATCCGGGCGACCGCGAGATCGCCGCGACGATCGTCGCGATGGCGCGCAACCTGCGCCTCGTCGTGCTCGCCGAAGGCGTCGAAAAGCCCAGCCAGCTCGACATCCTGGCCGAGCTCGGCTGCGACTGCTACCAAGGCTATCTCTTCGCGCGGCCGATGCCGGCGGACGAGATCGTTGCCTGGTGCGCAAACCGGTAACGCGCGATGCGCCGGCTCATTGCGCTGCTCGGCCTGGCTTTCCTGCTCGCCGCATGCGCGCCGGAGCCGACGCCGCCATTACGTCTGGCGGTCAATCCCTGGATCGGCTACGACCCCTTCGTGCTGGCGCGCGACCGCGGCCCGCTCGATGCCCGGCTGCGCATCGTCGAAGTAGCCTCGAACAGCGACAGCCAGCGCGCGCTCGCCAACGGCATGATCGAGGCCGCCGCGCTGACGCTCGACGAGGCGCTGCGTCTGGCCGATGCCGGCGTGCCGCTCGAGATCGTCGCGGTGCTCGACGTCTCGGCAGGCGCCGACGCGGTGCTCGCCCGGCCGGAAATCGACCGCCTCGACAAGCTCAGAGGGCGGCGCATCGGCGTCGAAGCCGGCGCGGTCGGCGCGCTGATGCTCGCCCGGCTGCTCGCCGCCGCCGGGATCGACGACAGCGAGGTGACGATCCTCTCCGTCGAAGCGGGCCAGCACGTCGCGGTGCTGACGAGCGGCCGCGTCGACGCCGTGGTGACCTTCGAGCCGATGAAGTCGCAGCTCGCGCGCCGCGGCTACCGCGTGCTGTTCGACAGCCGCGTCCTGCCCGGCGAGATCATCGACGTGCTCGTCGTCCGGCCGGGCGTCGATGCCAGACCGCTGCTCGCCGCCTGGCAGACCGGGCTCGCCGCGCTGGAACAGGACCGGCTGGCCGCGGCACAGACGCTCGCACGCGGCGTCGAGCTCTCGGCCGAGGAATATCTCGATGCGCTCTCCAGCCTGCGTCTCTTCCGCGTCGAGGAAAGCGCCGAATGGTTCGACGGCGGCGCCGCGGCGCCGCTCGCCCGGCGCGCGCAGCCGGTCGTCGCCGAGCTGATGCGGCGCGGCGAGATCAAGCAGCCGCCGGACTGGGCCGCGCTGCTCGGCAAGGGACGGCGATGAACTTCCTGCTGCGCTTTCCCGCCCGCTGGAGCCTGCCGCTCGTGCTGTTTTTGATGAGCGTTCCGGCCGTCTGGTGGTTCTCCGTCCTGCAGCATCAGGAATATTCCCGGCTCGTCGAGAGCGAGGAGACGATCCGCATCAAGGAAAGGCTGGCGATCGAACAGATGCGGCTCGAAGTGCAGCTGGGAATGGGCAACCTGCTGCAGGTGCGGCGCATCGTCGCCTCGCTCGGCCTGCGCCGCGACATGCTGCACGCCTGGCTGATCGGCCGCGACGGCCGCATCCTCGCCGCGCTCACGCGCGTCGAGCTGGACCGCCCGTGGGACGAGGTGCGCGGCCGGCTGCCGCTGCCGCTCGCCGCGGCGCTGGCGCAGATGCCTGACCACGGGCCGGCGATCACACTGAGCCGTCCTGCCAGCGCCGACTTTCTGCTCGGCGAGGTGGAGCTGCGCACCGGCCATCGCCTCGTCGTCGTCAGCGATCTCGCCGCACCGCTCGCCCGGCGACTCGAAGCCGGCCGCAGCGAGCTCGCCAAGCAGGCGGGCACCCTCCTCTTCTTTGCGCTCACCGTCGGCCTGCTGCTGCATCTATTATGGACACAACGCATGCGCCGGCTGCTGCGGGCGGCTGAACGGCTCGGCCAGGGCGATTTCACCATCCGCGCGGCGCTGCCGGGCGGCGACGAGCTGGCGAGCATCGGCGCCGCCTTCGACACCATGGCGGAACGGCTGGCCCGGCAACAGGACGAGATCCGCCGGCTCGCCACGCTGATCGAGCAATCGCCGCTCGTCGCCATCGTCTGGCGCAACGAACCCGGCTGGCCGGTCGCCTTCGTCAGCAGCAACATCGTGAACTGGGGCTTCGACAAACGCGCGCTGCTCGCCGGCGCATTCCGCTACGTCGAGCTGATCCATCCCGACGATCTGCCAATGATCGCCGCCGACGTCGAACGGCATCTCGCCCACGGCCCCGACCGTTATGTGCAGGAATACCGGCTGCGCGACGGTTTCGGCCACTGGCGCTGGATCGAGAACCACACCTGGCTGCTGCGCGACGACGAGGGCCGCGTGAGCACGATCCAGGGCGTACTGCTCGACGTCAGCCGCCGTCATGAGGCCGAGGAAGCCATGCATCGCCAGAGCGCGGAGCTGGCCGCGCGCAACGTCGAGCTCGAACGCTTCGCCGCCGCCGCGATCGGCCGCGAAGAGGAGATGATCCGCCTCAAGCGCGAGATCAATGCATTGAGCCGCGCGCTCGGCCGGCCCGAGCCGTTCGACCTGTCTTTTCTCGCCGCCGCCGAAGAGGAGGCGCAGCGATGAAACTTCCCTCCCCGACCCTCGCCGCCGCGCGTATCAGCCTCGCCTACCTGGTTTTCGCCGTGCTCTGGATCGTGGCGTCGGACGGCTTGCTGTCCCTGCTCGCCCAGGATGCCGCGACGGCGGCCTCGCTCGGCATGGCCAAGGGGCTTGCCTTCGTCGCCATCACCGCGCTGCTGCTCTACCTCTTGCTGCGCCGCCGCTTTACCTTGCTCGAGCGCACCTTGGCCGAGCGCAATGCCACGCTGACCGCGCTCAAGCAAAGCCACGCACGCTTCGAGGCGGTGTTCGAGCAGGCCGCCGTCGGCATCGCGCTGGTCGCCCCGAACGGCCGCTGGCTGAAAGTCAACCGCCGTCTCGGCGAAATCGTCGGCTACACGCCGGAGGAACTGCTCGCCAAAACCTTCCAGGACATCACCCACCCGGATGACCTCGCCGCCGATCTCGCCTATGTGCGCCAGATGCTGGCGCGCGAGATCGATCGCTATGCGATGGAAAAACGCTATATCCGCAAGGACGGCACGATGGTGTGGGTGCTGCTCACCGTCGCGCTGGTCTGGAGGAGCGATGGCCAGCCCGATTACTTCATCTCGGTGGTCGAGGACATCAGCCGCCAGCATGAGGCCGAAGCGGCGCTGACGCAGGCGTTCGACTGGCAACAGCGCGCCCGGCTGGCGACGTTGAACCAGATGGAGGACGCGCTCGCGGCACGGCGCGAGGCCGAAGCCGCGAACGCCCGGTTGCGCGAGCTCAACGCGACGCTGGAAGCGCGCGTCGCCGAACGGACGAAGGCGCTCGAAACGCTCAACCAGTCGCTGGAGAGCTTCGTCTATTCGGTCTCGCACGATCTGAAGGCGCCGCTGCGCGGCATCGACGGCTATTGCCGGCTGCTCGAGGAAGACTACGCCGCGCGGCTCGACGACGAGGGCCGGCAGTTCCTCGCCAACGTGCGCCAGAGCGTGACCCGCATGCAGGAGCTGATCGACGATCTGCTCGCCTATTCGCGCATGGAACGCAAGCCGCTGACGACGGTTGCGCTCGACCCGCGCGCCCTGCTCGACCGGCTGCTCGCGGAACGAAACGAAGAAATCGTTTCGCGCAACGTCCTGGTGAAGATCGAGCTGCCGTCGCTCGAAGTGGCCGCCGATGCCGACGGTCTGGCGATCGTGCTGCGCAATCTGCTCGACAACGCGCTGAAATTCACGCGCCGGACGGAGAGGCCGGAAATCGACATCGGCGGCGAGACGACGGCCGAAGGCGTGCATCTGTGGGTGCGCGACAACGGCATCGGCTTCGACATGAAATACCACGAGCGCATCTTCGAGATCTTCCAGCGCCTGCACCGGCTCGAAGACTATCCGGGCACCGGCGTCGGCCTGGCGCTGGTGAGGAAAGCCATGGAGCGTATGGGCGGTCGCGTCTGGGCGGAAGGTGCGCCCGGTCAAGGGGCGACCTTCCATCTGCTGCTGCCGGCGGCCACCCCGCCGGCCGAGTGACGCCGCCTTTGCGGTGCGCAAAAAGTCGGCGCTGGCGAGACGGCACAGGTCCCGCTGCTTTGTGCTCAAATGCGGGCTTTCCGACGACCCATCCCCATGCAGATCACCGTCGCCGAACTCATCGCCCGCTTCATGGAACGCCTCGGGCTACGCCACATCTACGGCATGCCCGGCTCGCACATCCTGCCGGTCTATGACGCGCTCTACGATTCGCCGATCCGCACCGTGCTCGTCAAGCACGAACAGGGCGCAGCCTTCATGGCCTGCGGCGAGGCGCGCGCGACGCGCAAACCCGCCGCCTGCATCACCACCGCCGGCCCCGGCGCGACCAACCTCGTCACCGGCATCGCCAACGCCTATGCCGACAAGCTGCCGCTGCTGATCATCACCGGCGAAACTTCGACCTCGATCTTCGGCAAGGGCGGCCTGCAGGAAAGTTCCGGCGAGGGCGGCAGCATCGACCAGAGCGACATCTTCCGCGGCATCACGCGCTATCACAAGATCGTCGAGCGCACCGACTACCTGCTGCAGGTGCTGCGCCAGGCCACGCGCATCCTGCTCTCGCCCAACGCCGGCCCGGTGCTGCTCTCCTTCCCCTACAACATCCAGAAGGAGCGGGTCGATGCCGACCTGCTCGACGCGATCCGCTTCGTCACCGAGGCGCCGCGTATCTGCAACAGCTTCGCCGCCACCGAGGAGATGGGACGCATGATCCGCGCCGCGCGCCATCCGGTGATCGTCGCCGGACACGGCTGCTTCCGCGCCGGCGCGCAGGCGATGCTGCAAAAGCTCGGCGAGCGCCACGCGATCCGCGTCGCCACGACGCTGAAAGGCAAGGGGCTGATCAGCGAGAACGACCCGCGCAGCCTCGGCTGCCTGGGCATCACCTCGGATGGCTCAGCCTTCCGCCACATCGTCGAGCACGCCGATCTGGTCATCGTGCTCGGCGCCGGCTTCAACGAGCGCACCAGCCATCTGTGGGATGCACGGCTCCTGGCGGGCAAACAGGTGATCCAGGTCGATCACGACGCCAACCAGCTCGAAAAGGTGTTCCGCGCCGATCTGGCGATCCACGGCGACATCCGCGCGGTGCTGGAGGACCTGCTGATCTGCCTCGCCGATTTTCCCGCGCCGCCGCCGCCGACTTACGAACGCGCGCCGGTGGCGCCGAATTTCACTGCGATCGCCCACCTGTTCGACCGGCTCGTCGAACGCTTGCCCGAGGCGATGGTCTTCGACGACAACATCATCCTGGCGCAGACCTATCTGAAAGCCTCGCCGCGACACCGCTATTTTCCCAATTCCGGCGTCTCGGCGCTCGGCCACGCGATCCCGGCCGCGCTCGGCGCGCGCTGCGCGGTCGACACGCCGGCCTTCGCGATCCTCGGCGACGGCGGCTTCCAGATGTGTTGCATGGAGCTGATGACCGCGGTCAATTACAAGATTCCGGTGAATGTGGTGATGATCAACAACGGCACACTCGGCCTGATCCGCAAGAACCAGTTCCAGCTCTACCAGGAGCGCTACATCGACTGCGACTTCGTCAATCCGGACTTCGCGCTGCTCGCGCAATCCTTCGGCATCGCCCACTGGCGCATCGAGAACAGCGCCGACGTCGATACGCTGTTCGCGCAGGCCGATCTCATCCAGGGCATCAACCTGATCGAAGTGATGTGGGACAAGCACGTCTTCCCCGCCTATCGCTCCGACCGATGAGCCCTCATGCCTTCATCGTCGTCGTGCCGGTCGCCGACCGGCCGCGCCACCTCCAGGCCTGCCTTGCCAGCCTCGCCGAACTGCTGCGCCGCTTTCCCTATCCCGGCCCCATCCGCGTGCTGCTCGCCGACGACAGCGCCGCGGCCGAAAACATCGTGGCCAACCGCGCCGTGGCAAAGCGTTTCTCCGCGCACGGGCTGGAGGTGATCCACTTCCCGCCCGAGGAGCAATACGCGCTGGTGCGCTCGCTCAGTCCAGCGCTGCCGCGCGTGCTGGGCGACGCGCCGCCGGAACGCTATGGCCACAAGGGCCAGGGTGTGATGCGCAACATCGCCTATCTGAAAGTGGCGGAGATGCTGCGTGACGCGCCGGCAGCAGAAAAGACGCTGATCTGGTCGATCGACAGCGACCAGGAGTTCCGCGTCGATGTGGCCGAAAACGATGGCTATGTCATCGATTTCTTCAACGCCCTCGACGCGATCTTCGGCCGCAGCGAAGTCGAGGTGCTCACCGGCAAGGTGGTCGGCGATCCGCCCGTCTCGCCGGCGGTGATGACGCGCAACTTCCTCGACGACGTGCTGGCCTTTCTCACGCAGATGTCGGCCTGCGATCCCGCGGCGCCCTGCAGCCACCATGCAGGAAGCACAGCCGCCGGCGATGCCGCCTACCACGACATGGCCGAGCTGTTCGGCTTCAGCCCGGCCGGGCACTACGCCTATCCCTGCCCCTTGGACGGCGCGCATACCGAGGCCGATTGCTTCGCCGATTTCGACCGCAGGGTAAACAGCTTCTTCTACGGCGAGCACCCGACGCGCAGTACCGCCTACGCCCCGGGCGAGCCGCTCGCCAGCCTGCAGCCGGCGCGCACCGTCTATGCCGGGAATTACGTCTTCCGGCCGTCGGCCCTGCGCTATTTCATTCCTTTCGCCAACCTACGCCTGCGCATGTCGGGGCCGACGCTGGGCCGCATCCTCAAGACCGAGCTCGGCAACCGCTTCGTCTCGGCCAACCTGCCGATGCTGCACCGGCGCACCGTCGAGACCGGCGGGCAGGCGGAATTCCGTCCCGGCATCGAGACGGTCGCCGCGACGGTCGACATGAGCGGCGAATTCGAGCGGCAGTTCTACGGCGACACGATGTTGTTCTCGGTGGAAAAACTGGCGGCCGGGGGCTCCCTGTGCCGTCCCGGCGCCGACTTTTCAGCGGTGCTCGATGACACGCGCAACGAGATGCTGGCCCGCTACAACGCGCGCCAGCAGGCCATCCTCGCCCGCCTCACGCAGCTCGACGCGCTGCTCGACGAGCCGGCGCACTGGTGGCATGGCGCGGCCGGCGGCTTCCGCCAGTTCGCCGCCAACGTGCGACGCAATTTCAGCGCCGCTTCCTCCGGCCATGCCCGCATCAATGCCCCGGAGAACTGGACGCTTTGGCGCGCCCGCCTGCTCGATGCGCTGACGCATTACGAAGAGGACCGTGCGGCATGGTCCCGGCGGATCTGAAGGTCTGGCTGCACCGCCGCCAGCGGCCGCAGCGCTACGCTTATCTCGACGAACTGCTCGCCCACCAGGCGCTCGGCCGCCCGGAGCTACAGCGCAAGCAGCTCGCCTGGCGCGACGCAATCGTGCGCTTCGCGCGCGAGAACACCGCCTTCTATGCCCGCCGCTTTGCCGGCGTCGACGACTTTTCCGCGCTGCCGATCCTCACCAAGGCCGAAATCGTCGCCCATCTGCCCGAGCTGCTCGCGCGCGGACACGATCCGGCGACCACGCCGATCGGCCACACCGGCGGCTCGACCGGCAAGCCGCTGGCTTTCTATTACGACGAGGAAAAGCACGAGCGGATGCGCGCCGGCATGATGAGGAGCTACCTGCTTTCCGGCTGGCGGCCGGGGCAGAGAATCCTCAACTTCTGGGGCGCGCGCCAGGACACGGTGAAAGGCGGCGTGTTCGGCTCCGCCGCCTGGGACGACTTCATCGCCGCCGAGAAGACCCTGCCCGCCCACGAAATCGACGCCGCGAAACTGCATGAATGGGCGCGCTTCATCCAGCGCTACCGTCCGACGCTGCTGCAGGGCTATGCCTCGATCCTCGCCGCGCTGGCGCGCTTCGTCCTGGATGAGAAACTCGCCATGCCCGCAAGCCTGATCGGCGTCTATTCGACCGCCGAGCTGCTCACCGACGAAATGCGCGCGACGATTGAAGCAGCCTTCCGCTGCAAGGTCTTCAACCAGTACGGCAGCCGCGAGATTCCGAACATCGCCTGCGAATGCCGCCATGGCAATCTGCACGTCTGGACCGACCTGGTCTGGCTGGAATCGATCGACGGGCAACTGCTCGTCACCTCGCTGACCAACCGGCTGATGCCGATGATCCGCTACGCCAACGGCGATTGCGGCGAGCTGGTCGAAGGCGATTGTCCCTGCGGCCTGCCGTTTCCGCTGATGGCGATGAGTGTCTGTCGCAGCAACGATTTCATCGTCGCGCCCGGTGGCAAACGGCTGCACCCGTCTTTCTTCAACCGGCTGCTCTACGGCCAGACGCAGGTCGGCCAGTATCAGTTCGCGCAGGAGACCATCGGGGAAGTGACGCTGCGGCTGGTGGCGGATCAGCCGCTGTCCGAGGCGTGTGTGCGAGAAATGACGACGGCGCTCGCCGCCGAGGGCCTGGCGCTACGCATCGACTACGTGCCGGAGATCGCGCGGACGGTCTCCGGCAAGCATCGTTTCGTGATCCGGTCGATCTGATCTTCTCCAGCGGGCGGCTGGAAAGTCGGTGATTCAGGTTCTATCTTGGAATCAGTCGTTACTCACCGCTCACGATGAAACCGCTGACACTGACCGCGCATGACGCGTTGCTGATCGTCGATGTGCAAAACGATTTCCTGCCGGGCGGCGCTTTGGCCGTGCCCGCCGGCGATGCGGTGATCGCCCCGCTCAATCGCTGGATCGAGCGCTTCCGTGCAGCCAGCCTGCCGATCATCGCCTCGCGCGACTGGCACCCGGCAGATCATTGTTCCTTTGCGCCGCAAGGCGGGCCCTGGCCGCCCCATTGCATCGCCGGCAGCGCGGGCGCCTGCTTTGCCGCCGCGCTCGCGCTGCCCGACGATGCTTGGGTGATCTCGAAGGCGACCATGAAGGATGCCGAAGCTTACTCGGCCTTCGCCGGCACCGATCTCGACGCGCGGCTGCGCGCGCGGGGCATCCGCCGTCTGTTCGTCGGGGGGCTCGCCACCGATTATTGCGTCAAGAACACGGTACTCGATGCGCTGCGCCTCGGCTATGCGGTGCAGCTTCTCACCGATGCGATCCGGGCGGTCGATGTGCAACCCGGCGATGGCGAGCGCGCGCTTGCCGAGATGGCGGCCGCCGGCGCCGAGCTGTGGGCCGGCACGCCATGACGAGCGCATTGCTGACCGACTTCTATCAGCTGACCATGCTCGCGGCCTATCACGAGCAGGGGATGACGGATACTGCGGTGTTCGAGTTCTTCGTCCGCAAGCTGCCGCCGGGCCGGAATTTCTTCATCGCCGCCGGCATCGAATCGGTGCTCGATTTTCTCGAGGGTTTCGCCTTCACGGCGGAGGAAATCGACTGGCTCGCGGGCCTGGGCAGATTCAAGCCCGCCTTTCTCGCCTGGCTCGGCAAGCTGCGCTTCACCGGCAGCGTCGAGGCGATGCCCGAAGGGACGCCCTTTTTCACCGACGAGCCGATCCTGCGCGTGATCGCGCCGCTGCCCGAAGCCCAGATCGTCGAGACCCGCCTGATCAATCTGCTCCAGTTCGAAACCCTGATCGCCTCGAAGGCGGCACGCGTGCGCCTGGCGGCAGGCGACAGGTTGCTCGTCGATTTCGGCCTGCGCCGCGCCCACGGTGCGGAAGCCGGGCTGCTCTCGGCACGCGCCAGCTATCTCGCCGGTTTCGATGGCACCTCGAACACGCTGGCCGGCATGCGCTGGAACATTCCCGTCTATGGCACGATGGCGCATTCGTTCGTGCAGGCGCATGCCACGGAGCTGACCGCATTCGAGTCGTTCGCCCGCGTTCATCCGCAGGCCACGACGCTGCTGATCGATACCTACGATACCGAGGCTGCCGCCGCCACACTGGTGCCGCTGGCACGCAAGCTGCGGGCCGAAGGTATCGCGATCCGCGCGGTGCGCCTCGACAGCGGCGACCTGCTCGCGCATGCCCGTAAGGTGCGGGCGATTCTCGATGCCGGCGGCTTGCACGAGATCAGGATCTTCGCCAGCGGCAATCTCGACGAATACGAGATCGTACGACTGCTCGCCGGAGGCGCCCCGATCGATGGCTTTGGCGTCGGCACGCGCATGAACGTCTCCGCCGACCAGCCCTACCTCGACTGCGCCTACAAGCTGCAAGAATATGCCGGCCGGCCGCGGCGCAAGCGTTCCGAGGGGAAGGCGACCTGGCCGGGGCGCAAGCAGGTGTTTCGGCGCTTCGACACGCAGGGAATGATGGTCGGCGATGTGCTCACCGTCGCTGGCGACGCGCAGGAGGGCACGCCGCTGCTCGCCTGCGTGATGCGCGATGGGAAGCGTCTCGGGCCGACGCCGCCTCTCGCGGAACTGCGCAGCAGGACACGAACGCAGCTTGCCGCCTTGCCCGAGCCCCTGCGCCGCAACGAGGCAACTGCGCCCTATCCGGTCATCGTCGCCGAGCCGCTCATCCGGCTCGCTGCAGAAGTCGATGCTTTCGGGCACTGAAAAAGGAGGTCAGCATGGAAATCACCCTCAGCATCATCAAGGCCGACATCGGTTCGATCGGCGGCCATCTGGCGCCTTCGCAGGCGCTCTTGGAGAGCGTGCGCAAGGTGCTCGCCGAAAAAGCCCCCGGGCTGTTGATCGACTGGCAGATCAGCCATACCGGCGACGACATTGCGTTCTTGCTCACCCATAGCCATGGAGTCGGCAGCGAGGCGGTCCATGCGCTGGCCTGGGAAGCCTTCCAGCGCGGCACGGAGACCGCCAAGGCCCAAGGGCTCTATGGCGCCGGCCAGGACCTGCTCAAGGACGCCTTCTCCGGCAATGTGCGCGGCATGGGGCCAGCCGTGGCGGAGATGAGCTTTGCCGAGCGCAAGGCGGAGCCCTTCCTCTTCTTCGCCGCCGACAAGACCGACCCCGGCGCTTTCAATCTGCCGCTTTATCTCGCTTTTGCCGACCCGATGAACACGCCGGGCCTGATCCTCTCGCCGGCACTGGGCAAAGGCTTCCGCTTCGTGATCATGGACGTCGCCGCCGGCGAACACGACAAGGTCATCGAGCTGTCGGCGCCCGAGGAGCTCTACGACATTGCGGCACTATTGCGCGACACCGAGCGCTATGTCGTCGAATCGGTCTGGTCGCGCGCCACCAACGAGCAGGCCGCGGTCGTCTCGACCTCGCGACTGCACAATATCGCCGGCAAATACACTGGCAAGGACGATCCGGTGATGCTGGTGCGCGTGCAGATGGATTTTCCTGCCACCGGCGAGGTGCTCACGCCGTTTGCCACCGCCCACTTCGTCGCCGGCGGCATGCGCGGCTCGCACCAGATGCCGCTGATGCCGGTAGCGCGCAATTCACCGACCAGCTATTTCGACGGTCCCCCGCTGGTGACCTGCGCCGCCTATTCGATGCGCGCCGGCAAGCTCTCCGAGCCGCAGGATTGTTTCGCTCATCCGTTCTGGGAGCATGTACGGGATCAGGCCGCGGCCAAGGCGATCGAGATGCGCCGTCAGGGATTCTTCGGCGCCGCGATGCTGCCGATGTCCGAGCTCGAATACACCGGCATCACCCAGCGGCTCGCGGCCCTCACAAGCCGCTTCCGGCAGCGCTGATCACGCTTTGTCAACCAACGGAGCTGGCGATGCCGAGATGGCGCTGGCAGAGCGCGGCCATCTGCCGGCGTGGCAGGTGCAGGCCGCGGGCAGCGAGTCGTCGTGACGCTTCCTCGCTGCTTTGCGGCGGCGGATCGAGTGCCTTGAGGAAGCCGCCGACGTCTTCATTGACCGCCCAGGGGAAGAGGATCCAGCGCCAGCTTCTCACCTCGGCCGCGAAATAGTCGGGGCGATAAGGGGAAACCGTCTTGTAGAGCACCACTGCGCTGCGAATCTCGGCCGGCTTGCGCGCGGCGAGATGGTCGAGCGCCGCGGCGAAGGTTTCGCCGCTGTCGGCAACGTCATCGACGAGCAATACCCGCTTGCCTGCGATCTCGGCGCAGAGCGGATCGACGACATGGGCCGCGCGGGTCTTTTGCGCCTGCCAGTAGTGCGCGATGCGGAAGCTCGCGACGGCCGCCAGATCGAGCTCGTCGGCCAGCACGCGTGCCGGCGCCAGACCGCCCCGCGCGATCGCGACGATGACCTCGGGCCACCACTCCGACGTGAGAATCCGCTGCGCGAGCCGGCGCGCGAGCCGGTCGAAACGCGGCCAAGAGATGCGTTCGATGCGAGCGGGAAGCGGATCGGTCATGATGGATTGCGAACGCCGATGAGACGGTCACGGGGGCCGCAGAAGGGTGAGCGCTGTACGGAGACCGGACATCCCACACGCGATGTCCGGTTGCGCCGACTCTCAGATATCCGCGCAGTACTTCTTCTCGGCGTCGGGATCGAATTCGAGCCCTGCCGCCTCGGGATCGATACCTTCTTCCATCAGCATCTTCTCGTACTGGGCGCGTTTTTCGGCCGCTTCCTTCTCCAGCTCGGCCTGGCGCTGGCGCACTTTCTCGAGCCGCTCCCTGGCCAGTTCGTCGTTGAGCGGGATGGTATTTTCGCCGAACAGCACCTGCTTCAGATAGCGGAACGCGAACTGCAGCAGGTTCACATCGTCGCCGAGGATCTGCTGCCATTCCTCCTGGGGCAGGATGAACAGCTTCTGGAACGATTCGCTCTCGACGAAATCGCGGAAGGTGTCGATGTCGTAGCAGGCGATGAAGAACAGCTGGCGGCTCTTCAGCGACGGCGTGCCGATCGCCGGGCCGGACGATTTCTTCTTGAGGATCAGCTGGCGCCAGCCGCGTGCCAGATCGTCGTATTCCTCGACGCCCTGCTCCTTGCGGTATTCGGCGATGGTGAGCCGGCGCGCTACTTCGTGTCCCTTGCAATGCTCTTCCTTGACGAGGGCGTAGGACTGGGTATCGGTGTATTCGTCCTGCTTGCGCATCGACAGCAGGGCGACCGGATAGTAGCGGCAGGCAGTGGGGCGGTCTTCGTAGATCGCGCAGCCTTCCGGCTGCATGAAGCGGCAGGCGGTGCCGCCCTCGACGGGACGAAACTTGACGCCGGCGATACCGTCCTTTTCCAGCTCGTAAGGCACGGTGTAATCGCGCAGGAACTGCGTCGAGCTGATGCCGAGGCGTTTTTTCAGGCGGATGATGTCGTAGGGGGTGAGTGTGATGTCGATGTTCGCGCAGCAGGCATTCCAGCAACCGATTCCCTTGTGACAGGAAAACTGGATTTCATGCTCCGCGCCCAACATCGTCGGCATGACCGGGCTCTGCGGGAAGGGAATATCGGGTTTGTCCATGTTCAAAACCTTTCGACGACCAGGGTTTGCTCCTTGCGAAGTAAAACAGGCCGGCAGCCTGGAAGGCCACCGGCCTGGATTCTAGCGGCTACCCGTTGATGCTCAGTGGGCGGCTTGCTTGAACAGCTTCGACTTGTCGACCAGATCGACGTGGGCGCGCTTGAAGACGGTCCACTTCTTGGTCTTCTTGTCGTAGATCGAGTTGACGAAGCAGTGCCAGTTCTGCTCATCGATGAAGTTCTTGTCGGTGCGATAGTAGAAGCCGGGATAGCGGCTCTCTTCGCGGAACTGGATGTGCTTCATGTGGGCTTCGGCCGTCAGGATGCGGTGGTAGTTCTCCCACGCACGCAGCAGCTCGTGCAGGTCTTTCGCACGCATCTTCTGGGCGTCTTCCTTGAGCATCTCGAGCTTCTCTTCGGCCATCTTCAGCAACACGTCGTTGGTGTTGTAGTAGGTGGCGACACCGGCGACATACTCGTCCATGATCTTCTGCAGACGGAACTGCAGCATCCGCGGCGTGATGTAGTTCGGGTTCACGTCGATCGCGGTCGTGTAGTCCTTGTGCTCGAGGAAGTTGCGCACCGGCTTCCAGATGGCTTCGGCGATCTGCTCGGGGGTCTCGTCGAACTCGGGCTTGAGATCGGGATTGTCGATGCAGTACTTGACCATCGCCTTGGCGGCCATGCGGCCTTCGGCATGCGAGCCGGAGGAGAACTTGTGGCCGGAAGCGCCCACGCCGTCACCGGCGGTGAACAGGCCCTTGACGGTGGTCATCGAGCGGTAGCCCCAGTTCCAGCCGCGCGGCAGGTGCTCGGGCACGCCCGGCATCGCCTCGTCGGTTGGCGCGCCGACGTCGGTCGGACCGGAGACCCAGATGCCGCAGCAACCGGAGTGCGAGCCGAGCAGATACGGCTCGGTCGGCATCAGCTCGGAGTTCTTCTTCTCGGGCTCGATGTTCTCGCCGACCCAGACGCCGCACTGGCCGATACACATGTCGAGGAAGTCTTCCCAGGCTTCGGCTTCGAGGTGCTTGACTTCCTTCGGCGTCAGCGTCTCGCGCAGCTTGGCCAGCGCGGTGACCGTGTCCATCATGATCGGGCCGCGGCCTTCCTTCATTTCCTTCAGCATCAGGTGGTTGCGCAGGCAGGAGGCGGGCACGGCAGCCTGGCCATAAGGCGGATACTCGTTGAGCAGGTCCTTGTTCTTGGCCATGTAGTCCTCGCCGTAGCCGTTGGCGGCGCGGGCCTTGAACAGCAGGAACCAGGCGCCGACCGGGCCGTAGCCGTCCTTGAAGCGGGCGGGCACGAAGCGGTTTTCCATCATGGTCAGCTCGGCGCCGGCTTCCGCCGCCATCGCGTAGGTCGAGCCGGCGTTCCACACCGGATACCAGGCGCGGCCCTGGCCCTCACCGACGGAGCGGGGACGGAACAGGTTGACGCAGCCGCCGGCGGCCAGCATGATGGCCTTGGCCTTGTAGATGTAGATCTTGTTCTCGCGCACCGAGAAGCCCGCCGCGCCGGCGATGCGGTGCGGATCGTTCTTGTCGTTGATCAGGTGCACGATGAAGACGCGCTCCTGGATGCGCTCGAGGCCGAGGGCCTTCTTGGCGGCTTCGGCGACGATCCACTTGTAGGATTCGCCGTTGATCATGATCTGCCACTTGCCGGAGCGGACCGGCTCGCCGCCGTCCTTCAGCGCCGGCAGACCTTCCTTGATCGCGTCGGCACCGTCGTGGCGCACGCCATTGGCGTCGGTCTTCCAGATCGGCAGGCCCCACTCCTCGAACAGATGCACGGAGTCATCGACGTTGCGGCCGAGGTCGTAGGCCAGGTCGTCGCGGGTGATGCCCATCAGGTCGTTGGAGACCATGCGCGCGTAGTCGGCCGGGTCCTGACGCGGACCGATGTAGGTGTTGATCGCCGACAGACCCATCGCCACGGCGCCGGAGCGGTCGAGCGCGGCCTTGTCCACCAGCTTGATCTTCAGTTCCTTGCCGGTCTCGGCCTTGACGGCCTCGGCCCAGCGCATGATTTCGAAGCCGCAGCCGCAGGCAGCCATGCCGCCGCCGACGATCAGGATATCCAGTTCTTCCTGGACGATTTCGGGATTTTCGAATGTTCCAGCCATGTCAGTTTCCTCGATGCGTTGAATTACTTGCGGATCAGTTCGGCAGGATTGCCGGCACGGAAGCCACCCATCACGTCACGGGTGAACGAACCGGTTTCGGCAAGCTGCGAGAGCTTGGGCATCGGCTTGCCGCCGTACGGATCGATCGAGCCTTCGGCCGTCGTGCGGATCGGGAACTTGAAGCGCTTGACGACGCCATTGCGGAACTTGATGGTCCACATGATGGAATCGGAACCACGCATCGGCTGCACGGAGCCGCCCAGCGGCACGATGTCGGCATAGTGACGGGCCTCGATCGCGCCCTGCGGGCAGATCTTGACGCAGGAATAGCATTCCCAGCACTGATCCGGCTCCTGGTTGAAGGCCTTCATCGCATGGCCGGTGTAGGTGCCGTCCTTGTCGAGCTTCATCAGGTCATGCGGACAGATGTACATGCAGGCGGTCTTGTCCTGACCCTTGCAGCCGTCGCATTTTTCGGTACGAACGAATGTAGGCATTACCTCTTCTCCTTGTTAGCTAACAATCCGCTGCTTGGCTATCAGCGGTCCATTTAGAGCCGCACCCAACCTTGGCCGGGGCGTATCGCGAATCCGCTTCCGGCGGGTGCGGCAGTCCAAATCCTGTCAGGCGGGCCGCCCCATCAGGCGGCCGAGTGACCCTTCAGCTCCACCTTGACCTTCTCGTGCTCGGCGAGGCTGGCGTAGTACTTCTTCAGCACCGCGGCGACTTCCGGACGCGAGAACTCGACCGGCAGGTCCTGGCCCTCGGAGAGCATCGCGCGCACCTTGGTGCCGGAGAGCAGGATGCGATCATCCTTGGTGTGCGGGCAGGTGCGCTGCGAAGCCATGCCGCCGCACTTCTTGCACCAGAAGGTCCAGTCGATGTTCAGGTTCTGCGTTTCCAGCGAGCCCTTCGGGATCTGGTCGAAGATCTTCTGCGCATCGAACGGCCCGTAGTAATCGCCTACACCGGCATGGTCTCGACCGACGATCAGGTGCGAACAGCCGTAGTTCTGGCGGAACAGCGCGTGTAGCAGCGCCTCGCGCGGACCCGCGTAGCGCATGTCGAGCGGATAGCCGGCCTGGATCGCGGTGTTGGGGGCGAAGTAGTTCTTCAGCAGCACGCCGATCGCCTCGGAACGCACCTCGGCGGGAATGTCGCCGGGCTTGAGGTTACCCAGCAGCGAATGGATCAGCACGCCGTCCATCGTCTCGATGGCGATCTTGGCCAGATATTCATGCGAGCGGTGCATCGGGTTGCGCGTCTGGAAGGCGGCGACGCGCGACCAGCCCAGTTCCTCGAATTTCTTGCGCGTCTCGGCCGGGGTCATGAACTGCTCGCCGTACTTTTCCTTGAAGCCGCCGGTGGAGAGCACCTTGATCGGGCCGGCGAGGTTCACGTCGCCTTGCGCCATCACCATCTTCACGCCCGGATGCTCGAGATCGGTGGTCTTGTAGACCATCGCGCATTCGTGCGACTTGTCGATCTTGTATTTCTCGGTGACCTTCATCGTGGCGAGGATTTCCTCCTTGCCATCGAGACGCTTGCCGACCAGCGCGATTTCAGAACCGGTCTTGACGCCGTCGGCGAACACTTCGTCGCACGACAGGGTGATCGGGATCGGCCAGAACAGGCCGTTGGCCATCTTCATGCCGTCGCAGACGCCCTGCCAGTCGGCGTGGGTCATGAAGCCGTCGAGCGGCGTGAAGCCGCCGATGCCCATCATGATGATGTCGCCCGCCTCGCGCGAGGTGACCTTCAGTTGCGGCAGCGTCTTGGCGCGCGCCTGTTCGTCCTTGAGAGCCTGGCCCTCGAGCAGCAGCGGTTTCAGCTTCCCGCCGCCATGGGGATTGACCAACGCCATGTTAGAACCTCCTGATTCGTCGTGTTATTCGAGTAAATGCCCGGACGGTCGGACCGCGCTCTCCCGGGACAGCGACAGCACAGCCTTCCACCTTTGGTGCGACAGGCGAAGGCTAGCATTTCGCGCTGGGCGCATTGATGCTAATTTTTGATCAGAGAATAAGGCTCGCGAATTCAATCCAGATAGGGTTTGATCTAGATCAAAAGCCGCGGCCCGTCCGGCGATCAAGGCCGGCCATTGCGCTCGTTGCGCTGCAATTCCATTTTGCGCTGCCGCAATTCCCGCAGGCGCGCATCCACTTCGGATTGCTCGTAGAAATCGCCATCATTGGCCTGACGCGCCAGATCGAGCTGCATGATCGCCGCGTCGAGCTGGCCTTCGGCGAGATAGGCCTCCGCCTGGGCGCGATGCTCGCGCAGGCGCTCACCGAGCATCGCGTGCGCCTTCGCCTCCAACGCATGGAGCCGCGCGTCGCCCGGGGTGAGCTGGAGCTCCTTACGCGCGATATCGACGACCTCGGCCGCCTGTGCCGGTCCGCCAGCGCCGAGTTTCGCTTCCAGCAAGGCATAGGTGAGCGAACGCGCATTGGGGAAGCGCTGGCTTCCCGCCTGCAGGATACGCACGGCGCCTTCGACGTCCTTGCGTTTGAGGCGGATCTGCGCCGCGAGGTTTTCGAGCAGCGGCGAATCGAGCTTCAGGCGACGCAGCGCCGCCACCTCGTCTTCCGCCGCCGACAGGCGGTTGTCGCGCAGCAGCGCGTGGGCCAGCCCAAAGCGCACGTCGGTTTCACGCGCATATTTGCCGGATTTGAGCTGGGCGGCGAACTCCGCCACCGCATCGCTAGGCGTGCCCGCGTAGGCGCGGATCTTGGCGCGCACCAGGCCGAATTCGACGCTGTCGGGCACCTGGCGATAGGGCCGCTGGGCGATGCGGTTTTCCATGTCGGTGATGCGCTCGGTGGTGAGCGGGTGGGTACGCAGATAGCCCGGCGCATTGTTTTCGTAGAGTCGGCCGAACTGCAGCATGCGCTCGAAGAAGCTCGCCATGCCGCGAATGTCGAAGCCGGCCTTCTCCATCAGGTCGAGCCCGAAACGGTCGGCCTCGCGCTCGAAGTCGCGCGAATAGTTCAGTTGGGTCTGAATGCCGGCCGCCTGGCCGGCGACCGCCGCGCCCATGGCCACGTCCGGGTTGCTGCGCGCCGCCAGCAAGGCCACCGCCAGCGAGAGCAGCGAGGCGAGCTGCGCCTGGCTCTGGTTGCCGAACATGCGTGCCAGATGGCTTTGCGTGACGTGCGAGATCTCGTGCGCGAGCACGCCGGCGAGTTCCGATTCGGAACGCGTGGCGAGGATGAGCCCGGTGTGCACGCCGACGAAGCCGCCGGGCAGCGCGAAGGCGTTGAGCATCGGATCGCGCACGACGAAGAACTCGAAGGGCGTGCGCGCGCCCTCGACGTGACTGACGAGCCGCTGGCCCAGCCGGTTGATGTAGTCGGCGATCTCGGCATCGTGCACGTAATCCGGATCGCGCCGGATCTCGGCCATGATCTTCTCGCCCAGGCGCCGCTCGGCCGGCACCGACAGGCCGCTGCGCTCCATCTCGCCGAGATCGGGCAAGCCGTCGGCCACGGCCATCCCCGTCGGCAGCAGGAGTGCAAGGCAAAGCCACAGAATCGTTCGCATGAGGCTATGATACCGGCGCTCTTCCCCGGTTCCCTGCGGCAAAGTGCAAGCAAATGTCACGATCGGACAACCCTCTCACCCATTTCGATGCCGCCGGTCAGGCGCACATGGTCGATGTCGGCGCCAAGGCCGAGACTGCACGCCTGGCGCGCGCGACGGGCCGCATCCGCATGCAGCCCGCCACCTTCGCACTGATCAAATCGGGCTCGGCCAAGAAGGGCGACGTGCTCGGCGTCGCCCGCATCGCCGCGATCCAGGCCGCCAAACGCACCTCCGACCTGATCCCGCTGTGCCATCCGATCAGTCTCACGCGCGTCGCCGCGGAGTTCGAGCTCGACGAAGCCAGCCACAGCATCACCTGCACCGTTACGGCCGAAACCTTCGGCCGCACCGGGGTCGAGATGGAAGCGCTCACCGCATGCGCGACGGGGCTTCTCACCATCTACGACATGGCGAAGGCCGTCGACCGTGGCATGGTGATCGAGGAAATCCGCCTGCTGGAGAAGGCCGGCGGCAAGTCGGGTCACTGGACGGCTGACTGAGCTTTAAGCCTGTAACCCCGCAAGCCACTCCGCTGCGGAAACGACCGCCACTTTGCCGCGCTGGCTTTCCTGCCGCAATTCCGCCACGATCTGCACCGCGCGCGCCTGGCTGAAGCGTTCCGCCATGCGATGAAAGAAAGGGGACACGGCGGTGTCGGTCTGCTTTACTTCGATCAAATCGGTGACGACGTTGTCCTCGGCGAGGACGAAATCGATCTCGTGATGCTCTTTGTCGCGAATGGTATGCAGGGTAACTGCCTTGCCTTCACCATCCTGCCGATAATGCGCGTGCTTGAGCAACATCGAAGCCACGGCATTCTCCAGCCGCGCCCCGGTATCGCCCCGGACCATGCCGGTATCGAAAAAATACACCTTGCTTTCCTTGAGGATCGAACGCGCGACATCCCGGTGCCAGGGCGTGACACGGAACACGATGTAAAGCGCTTCGAGAATCTCCAGATAACGCGTGGCGGTCGTCGGCGAAATTTGCAGCATCTGCGCAAGCGAAGAAATCTTGATCGGCGAGCCGACCCGCTCCCGCAGCAGCTCGACGAACAGCTGCAGATTGCGGATTTCATGGATGCGTGAAAATTCGAACACATCCTCCCGGATCAGATCGGTCGCATATTGACTGCGCCAACGCTCCGCGGCCTGTATCTCGGCGGCGAGAAAAGGCTCGGGAAAGCCGCCTCTTTCCAAAAGCCGGTCGAGCGCTGCCGCCGGAGCCATGGCAAGCGAATCCACGGCCTCGCGCACCGAGAAAGGATGCAGCCGCCAGGAAAAATAACGGCCGGCAAGCGATTCCCCTCCCTGCCGGAAGGTTTCCATGCGTGCGCTGCCTGTCACCAGCATGGCCTGGCCGGGGCTGCGGCCATCCCAGGCGCCTTTGAGAAACGCCTTCCAGTCGCGCATCTTGTGAATTTCGTCGAACACCACCAGGCCGGCGCGAGGCGACCATGCGCCCGAGGCGATGATTTCTCGGTCTTGAGGCACATCCCAGTTCAAATACTGGGCACGAGGAAAATCCGCCAGCAACTGTCGTGCGAGGGTCGTCTTCCCTGCCTGTCGCGGGCCGGTCAGTATGACGAGTTTGTGCGCGAGATCGGCGCGGATGCGCGTCGCAAGGTAACGCTGTACGTCCAATTTCTACATATCTGGAAAATAGTCTCGACTATTTTCCAGAATACTGGTCAATAGTCAAGACTGGGGTTGCGCGAATCCGATTCGTTTTTCCGTGATTTCTTCGTCATTTTTCGCCGGCCGATAGCCGGGGACGAGCGTCACGAGCGCCTGCCGGATCGCCGCCTCGTCTCCGCTCGCCAAAACGTTTTGGAGCTCGGCCAGCCGCGCTTCGAGCGTGGCCCGCGGCAAAAACTCCTCCCGCGCCTTCAGGATGCGCGGATGCGCGGTCGGCTCGGGGTTGTCGCCGATCAGGAGCTCTTCAAAAATCTTCTCGCCGGGGCGCAGGCCGACGATCCGGATCTCGATGTCGCCGTCGGGATGTTCCGCATCCTTCACCGTCAGGCCAGAGAGCTCGATCATACGGCGCGCCAGCTCCGCGATCTTCACCGGTTCGCCCATGTCGAGCAGGAACACTTCGCCGCCTCTGGCCATCGCGCCAGCCTGGATCACCAGCTGCGCAGCTTCGGGGATGGTCATGAAATAGCGCGTCACCTCCGGGTGGGTGAGCGTCACCGGCCCGCCTGCCTTGATCTGGCGGCGAAAGAGCGGCACCACCGAGCCCGACGAGCCCAGCACGTTGCCAAAACGCACCATCGTAAAGCGCGTCGATCCGCCCGCGGCAGCCATCGCCTGCAGCACCATCTCGGCAAGGCGCTTACTGGCGCCCATCACGTTGGTCGGCCGTACTGCCTTGTCGGTGGAAATGAGCACGAAATCGGCAACCCCAGCCTCCCGCGCCGCCTCGGCGACGATCTGCGTGCCGAACACGTTGTTGCGGATGCCCTCGGCCGGGTTGTGCTCGACCAGCGGCACATGCTTGTAGGCGGCGGCGTGATACACCGTCTGCGGCCGGAAAGTCTGCAGGATCTCGCGCATGCGCGCTGCATCGCGCACCGAGCCCAAAAGCGGAACCAGGCGGGTCGCCTCGAACCCGCCACGCCGCAATTCCTGATCCAGCGCATACAGCGCATATTCGCTGTGCTCGACGAGCAGCAGCCGTTCCGGCTCCAGCCTGGCGATCTGCCGGCACAGCTCGCTGCCGATCGAGCCGCCGGCGCCCGTGACCAGCACCACCTTGCCACGGATGTTCCTCTCCATCAGCGCCGCATCCGGCGGCACGGGCGCGCGGCCCAGCAGGTCTTCATTCTCCGGCTCGCGCAGATCGGACACCGCCACCTTGCCCTGGGCGAGTTCGACCACTCCGGGCAGCAGGCGCACCGTGACGTGCTGCGCGCGCAAGCTTTCGAGGATTTCGTGGCGGCGCTGGCGGCTCGCCGAGGGCATCGCCAGCAGCACCTCTTGCACCCCTTCGATGCGCACGAGCTCGGGCAAGCTGTCCGGCGGATAGACTGGCAAACCGTTCAGGGTCTGGCCGTGCAGCCCGGCGTCATCATCGAGGAAACCGACGACGCGGATTTCAAGGCTGGTCGAGAGCGCCGCAGCCAATTGCTGACCCGCGCGGCCAGCGCCATAGATCATTGCCTTGGGCAAGGCCCCACGGGCGAGGATCGTCCGATACATCCCACCCAGCCAGAAACGCAACAGCAGCCGCGAGCCCGCCACCGCCAGGAACAGCAGCATCGGCTGAATGAGCCCGACCGAGCGCGGCACCCCCGGCACGCGCAGCAGTGAAAACACCGTCGCATAGATCACCGTGTAAAGGGCCATCGCGCGCACCACAGTCAGCGAGGCCTGCCAGCCGGCATAGCGGAAGATCGCGCGGTAAAAGCCGAATGTGATGAAAATCGGCAGGGCGACCGTCACCGCCGCCAGCGCCGCCCATTCCGGCCGCCATTGCGGATGCCCAGAGAGCGGCAGCCACTCGTCGAGGCGCAGCCAAAACGCCAGCCATACCGTCAGCACGCACAGGAAAGCGTCGAAGACGAGTGCCACGGCACGCTTGACCGGGCGCGGCAGATCGAGCAGCAGGTTGGCGGTTTTCGTCAGAGGCATCGCGAAAGTCGGCGCTGGCGGGACGGCATTCTATGACAGGCTACTTGCGCACGCGGTCGCCCTGGCCGCGCCCCAGCACGGTCTGCACGAGGTAGGCGAAATACTCGGCCAGGCCGAGTCTGGCGATCATCCGCGCATCGGTCTCGGCAAGCTTTTCCGGCGTCGACATGTCGATGCCCTGGATCTGCGCCAGGCCCGTGATGCCCGGCCGCACGGCGAACACGCCCAGACGCTCGCGGGCCGCGATCAGCTCCGTCTGGTTCGGCAGGCAGGGCCGCGGCCCGACCAGGCTCATCTCACCCTTCAGCACGTTCCACAGCTGCGGCAGCTCGTCGAGCTTCGTGCGCCGCAGAAAGGCGCCCCAGCGCGTTACCGCCGCCGCATCGGCCAGATGCGTGCCCACCGAGGGCGTGCCGGGCCGCATGGTGCGGAATTTCACCAGCGTGAAGGGCTTGCGGTAGCGGCCCACCCGCTGCTGGAAAAACAGCGGCGAGCCGGTGTCGAACAGGCCGACGACGAACAATACCAGCAGCAGCGGCGCGCCCAGCAGCAAGCCGAGCGCCGCGAACGCAACATCGAACAATCTCAGAAGCTTATTCAAGCTGCGCTAACCTGCCGGCACGTAACGCACGCCCTCGCCGAGGCTGGCGAAGTGCGCATCCTGCGTCCAGAACGTGGCGCCGTGCTGGCGCGCCGAATAAAAAATGATGCTATCGGCCAGGGGCAATTTCAGCTCATGCGACAAACGCGCCGCGCCCAGCGCCAGGGTATCGGTCAGCTCGATGACCCGCCCCTGACGCATCAGGGCGATCGCACGCAAGGCGTCCGCTTCGCTGCGCTGCTGCAAGATGCGCTTGAACACCTCGAACAGGCTGAGCGTGGGCACGAGCAGCTCATCGATCGCCTCGATGGCCGGGGCAAAGAAATCGGCATTCGGCCCGTCGGCGAAATATTCCAGCCAGCCGCAGGAGTCCACCACGTTCACACGCGATCCTTTTCGCGCGGCACGTCGGTGGCGATACCCGCCAAAAAACCGCGCAAGGCTTGCGGCGCCTCGATGGGCAGCAACTCGATACGATGCTCGTAGGCCAGCACCTGCAATTTCTGCCCCGGCTGGATGTGCAACTGCTCACGCACGGCTTGCGGGATGACGACCTGGAACTTGGGAGAAACGGAAACGGAAAGCACGGCAACCCCCTTCAGGGCTTATCGATCACGAAACTGTAGCACATACATGTAATCGATCAACCTCAGCTCGATCAGTTCGAAAGCCCTTCCAAAAATTTTCTCGGCGCTTCCGACAACGCGGAAAAATTTTCCGGCGTGACGATAACCGGGCGTGCCTCCGGAAAATGCCTGATGAACGCATCGAGCCCCTTGGCCGATTTTTTCCTGCCGGATTTGACTTCGATCGCGTAGAGCCTGCCCTGATGGCGATAAATGAAATCGACCTCGGCGTTTTTCTCGCGCCAGTAGAAAAGCTCCCCGGGCAGTTGCAACAATTCGGTTCCCACCGCCAGCTCGAAAACCCGTCCTCGCCGTTCCGGATCCGCGAGCGTCTGCACGCCGGCGGCCATCGTATGGAGCGCCGGGCAGGCAGGCAGAATCTTCGGGCTCGACGCGCGAGTGAGCCACGCCTTGGCCGAATACTTTTCCAGGGCATAAATCAGGAACGCCCCGCCATAGAGCTCTAGGTAATACTTGACCAGATCGGTATTGCCTTTGTCCTGCAACTGGCCAAGCAGCTTGGTGTAGCTGATTTCCTGAGCCGGGTAACGGCACAGGATTTCGAACGCCTGCCGAAACAGCGCCGGATTGGCCACCCGGCGATTTTGCAGAATGTCCTTGCCGATCACCGCCTCGACGATCGAATCCTTCAGATAGGCGTACCAGCGGTCGCCATCGGCCTCGAACGCCACCGCGCCAGGATAGCCCCCAAACAGGAGATAGCGATCGAGGTCATAGCCGAATGCTTCCCTGAGCTCGGCGAACGTCCAGTGATGAATCCAGGTCAATTCGAAACGACCGGCCAGGCTCTCACACAAGCCGCGCTGAAGCTGCAAAGAGCTCGATCCGAGCAACACCACGCGCAGGCGGTGGGGCGACGCATCCCACAGGGCCTTGATCGTCTCTGACCAGTTGGGCGCTTTCTGAATCTCGTCGATCACGAGCAAGGCGCCCTCGCCCAGGCGCACCGCCGTCTGCCACTGCGCCAGAAGCCAAGTGCGGTCTGCCGCCAAAAGGTCATCGGCGTTGGCGTAATGCCAAGCCCCCTGCCAGCGTTCGAGAAGTTGACGCATACCCGTAGTCTTGCCGACCTGACGCGGCCCGACCAATACCTGAATCAATGGCGCCGGTTCAGCCAAGCGCGCCTGCAAGCGGGCAACGAAGGAACGTTCGAACGATCGGCTCATGAAGCCAGTTTAGCATTGACAGGTTTTCCTAGTAAAATTACTAGGGCCTGTTCTCATTCATGCGACGGCGGCGCTGGAGGCGAATCGTGATGCGATTGCCAGGCGCGGCGACGCAGCGATATGTCGATATCGCCAGGAGCCGCAACACCGCAGCGCATCCGATTCGCCCCAGCCCAAAGGGTTGCGGCCGGAAATGGCGTCTGCGGCGTTGTCGGGCTTGCCAAGGGGAGGCGCCCTTGGCTTCGCCCTC